>Ga0208748_1000006_pt1 | contig 124058 bp, 105 predicted proteins | sample Knorr_S7_td_Bott_FD_185599 | JGI IMG/M metagenome (GOLD analysis project Ga0208748, IMG submission 185599) | Marine microbial communities from Southern Atlantic Ocean transect - Knorr_S7_td_Bottom_ad_4513_LV_A (SPAdes) (version 2) | ecosystem: Environmental > Aquatic > Marine > Oceanic... | reverse complement strand
TATCTGATAATAGAAATATATCAATTTCACATTCTGATGAAATAGTCACAATTTTAATTTCAAAAGAAGATGGGATAGGAATAGATGTAGAAAAAATTAAAAATAAGGTTCATTCTGTTACATCCAAATTTCTTAGTTCCAATGAAATTAGTTTTTTTGGAAGAGATCCTTCAACTAGGCAGTTAACTAGAGCTTGGACAGCAAAAGAGGCAATTTATAAGGCTCTTAGAAAACCAGGGATAAGTTTTTCTGAAAATATAATATTAGATGAATTTAATGATAAAGCTCAATCTGCTAATGCAAAGTTTATTTCATCAGATCAAGAAACAACTTTTAAACTTTATTTTTATGATTTAGATGATTATTGTTTAACTATTGCCCAAGAAGTTTAATATAATGCAAGAGATAATAGATTTTTTATTTCAACAGTATTCAGATTATAGTCTAACACATACTTTATTGGAACTATTTGCGGTTTTCATGAATATTCTTAGTGTGATTTATGCAAAACGAAATAGTGTTCTTTTATATCCTACAGGATTGATAGGTACTGGAATTTTTGTTTACCTATTATTTAACTTCTCCCTTTTAGGTGATATGATTATTAACTTTTACTTTGTTATAATGTCAATCTATGGCTGGTATTATTGGACTCAAAAAAAAGACAGAAAGTTTATTCATAATGTTTCTAGAGTTTCAGGGAATGAATATTATTTCTCTATTCTACTTGCAGTGATTAGCCTAATATCTGTTTATTTAGTTTATGAATTTTTTGGTAAATGGAATTCTTGGACTGCCTATGTAGATTCTATAACAACTGCAATATTTTTTGTAGCAATGTGGCTTATGGCAAGAAGAAAAATTGAATCTTGGGTTTTTTGGTTTATTGGAGATATAATAACGATCCCGCTTTATTTTTATAAAGGGCTAACTATATCAAGTATTCAATATTTAATTTTTTCAATTTTAGCTATATTAGGATATATCTCATGGAAAAAGATCTTAAGCAATTCAACTCAGACATAATAAAAGTTGTAATTAATGGACCTGAATCATCAGGTAAAACTACACTCATAAAACAACTTGCAGAATATTTTAATACAGAATATGTTCCAGAGTTTGCCAGAGATTATTTACAAGAAAAATGGGACTTAAAAAAAGAGGTATGTTCTAAGGAAGATCTTTTAGTTATAGTTAAAGAACAGGTTAATCTAGAGAATGAGCTGTCATCAAAAGCAAATAAAGTTCTTCTGCTTGATACAAATATTATCACGACTGTTAATTGGTCTATTACTCATTTTGATGGCTTTTGTGACCCATGGATAAAAAAACAAACAGAGCTTTTACAATATGATCATTATTTAATAACAAATATTGATATCCCTTGGGTAAAAGATGACTTAAGAGATAGGCCTAATGAAAGAGAGAGCATGTTATCTTTTTTAATAAACCATCATGATATTAGGGGGTTAAAATATTCAATCATTTCTGGAGATATAGATGAGAGACGAAGTCAAAGTATTGACATTATTAAAAATTTAATATAAATTTGTTTTTGATTATGAAAAAGCTATTATCAATTTTCTTTGTCGCATTGATGTTTTTTCCAAATGCATTGGAAATTTCTCACATCATAGCTGATGAAAATCATAAGATAGAATGTGAAAACACAAAAGTGCATATCCATGAAGATGGACTGAACTGTAATTTAATTACGTTTTTAAATTCCGCCTCTTACTTAGCTCAAAATAATTCTGAATTATTTACTCCAGATTTATTCGATAATACTTCACAAGCTTTATATAGTCAACCTATAACTTCCAAATATTTAAGATTTAGTCTTAGGGCTCCTCCAAGTGTTATATAGTTACTCAACAATTTAGAACTATTTAATAACACTTAACCGAAAACTTAAAAAATGAAAAAAATATTATTTATAATACTACTGAGTAGTATTTCAACTTATTCTCAAAACATATCTAATTCTCAGGAATTAGATTCAATATCTTCAATACAGAATCTGGATGAGGTAACAGTTCATTCTTTAAGAGCTAAAGATGACACGCCAGTTCCTTTTAAAAATATTACTAAAGCAGATATAATAAAAATAAATTTAGCACAGGATATACCAACTCTTATTAAAAACACACCATCCGTTGTAATGCACTCTGATGGTGGGACAGGTATAGGATATTCTGCTATACATATTCGAGGCTCTGATGAAACAAGAGTGAATGTAACTATTAATGGAGTCCCTTACAATGATTCAGAATCTATGAGTGTTTATTGGGTTAATCTACCTGATTTTGCTTCATCTATTAATAGTATTCAAATACAGAGAGGCGTTGGGACATCCACTAATGGAGCAGGAGCCTTTGGGGGAAGTATTAATATTCAAACAAGCTCAGCATCAGATGAGCCAATGCTTGAAACAAGCAATACACTTGGAAGCTTTAATACAGTTAAGAACACTGTTGGTTTTTCAACAGGACTCATTAATAAAAACTTTGAATTATCAGGGAGGGTTTCAAGGATAGAATCAGATGGATATATTGATAGATCAGGTTCAAATCTAAGATCTTATTTTCTTCAGGGTATTTATAAAGATGAAAATACACTAATCAAATTATTAAACTTTGCAGGTCATGAGATTACAGATCAAGCATGGTATGGTGTAGATGCAGAAACTCTTAAAACTAATAGGAAATATAATCCTGCTGGAGAATATTATGATGAAGCCGGTAAAGTAAAATATTATGAAAATCAGGATGATAACTATAAACAGGATCATTATCAATTTCATTGGAATCAAAGATTAAATAATGTATGGGTTTCCAATCTAGGTCTTCATTATACATATGGAAGAGGATATTATGAAAATTATAATGTTGGATATCATGATGGAGGTCTTAAGAATCCTGACTTTATTGATAGGAGATGGTTAGATAATGATTTCTATGGAATGATATTCAGTTTTGATAAGGAAACAAATCAATATGATGCAGTTATTGGTGGATCATACAACATATATGATGGTCAACATTTTGGAGAATATTTATGGAGAGGGGAGGAACATGAGGAACATGAAGCTAATTATAAAGATAGATTTTATGATGATACAGGCAAAAAGAAAGAGTTAAACCTTTATGCTAAGATTGATTATCATTTAGATGATAATATATCTATTTATGGTGATATACAGTTAAGAAATATCATATATAATGCAACTTTTTCACCATATTCATCTGGTGGAGATGGTCATTCTCATGGAAATGTAGGGGATGAAGTATTCACAGAAATAAATGAAAAGTTTAACTTTTTTAACCCTAAGTTTGGAGTTTTTTATAGTCTAAATTCAAATCATGATTATTATTTATCATATGCAAGAGCTCAGAGGGAGCCAACTAGAACTGATTATGCTAATGGCAATCCATTTCCTGAGAAACTAGATGATTATGAATTAGGTTGGAAAGGTAAGTATAGTAATTTCTTAATCAATACAAATATATTTTATATGTTGTATGATAATCAATTAGTTTTAACAGGTCAAAGAGATATAAATGGATATCAAATTAGAGAAAATGCAGGGGAATCATATAGATTTGGTTTAGAGATAGACACTAGACTATTTTTGAACTCTAAATGGGATCTAGAAACTAACTTAACGATTAGTGAAAATAAAAATCAAGATCTTTATTACTTGTTTGATGGAAATTTAAGAGGTTATGGAGACACGGATTTAGCTTATTCTCCATCTACTATATTTAACAACATTATAAATTATAGGCCTAATGATAATTTATTAATATCCTTACGTTCAAATTATATAGGAGAGCAGTTTTTATCTCAAATAAATTCACCAATTTCGAAATTAGATTCATACTTTATAAATGATTTAAACCTTGTTTACGATCTTTCAATACCATCTATATCTGAAAATGTTAAATTAAAATTTTTAGTAAATAATATCTTTGATGTGAAACACTCTAATCATGGAGGCTATTATACTTATGATCTAATGCAAAATGGAACTCCTAAAACCTATGAAGGAACGTATTATTATCCTCAAGCTGGGACTAATATTTTATTAGCATTAGATATAAAGTTCTAAAAAAATAATTTTTTGTAAATTTGAATAAAATATCCCCTAATTTTTGGGGATTTTTCTTTTAATTATGAGTAACGTTTCATATTATACCGAAAAAGGCTTAAAAAAGCTAAAAAAGAAGCTTGACCATTTAAAAGATGTTCAAAGACCTCTCGCATCGCAAGCAATTGCAGAAGCAAGGGACAAGGGAGACCTTAGTGAAAATGCAGAATATGATGCAGCAAAAGAAACCCAAGCCCTTTTAGAATTAGAAATCTACAAGTTTGAAGAAACTGTAGCAAATGCTAGAATAATTGATGAATCTAAACTAGATAATTCTAAAGTACTAGTATTATCTACAGTTAAAATAAAGAACACTTCGAATAATGCTGTTTTATCGTATAAGCTTGTTGCTCAAAGTGAAGCTGATCTTGCTAAGGGAAAAATTTCTGTTGATTCTCCAATTGGAAAAGGCCTTTTAGGAAAAAAAGTTGGAGATACTACTGAAATTTCAGTACCAAACGGAACTGTTAAATTTGAAATACTAGAAATCAATCGTTAATGCCAAGTATTTTTACAAAAATAATTAACGGAGAAATACCATCCTATAAGATTCTTGAAGATGATAATTTTATAGCTTTTCTAGACATTAATCCAAATACAATTGGTCATACTTTGTGTGTTCCAAAAAAAGAAATAGATAAAATTTTTGATTTGGATGATGAGTTATATATTGGTCTTATGAATTTCTCAAAAAAAGTAGCTACTGCAATGAAAAAAGCACTAGATTGTCAAAGAATTGGAGTTAGCGTTGTGGGTTTTGAAGTTCCCCATGCTCATGTTCATCTAATACCGATTAATAAAATTGAGGACATGTATTTTAACAATAAAGTTAAATTGTCAAATGAAGAGTTTATAAATATTGTAAATCAAATTAAATCATATTTATAATGGAACTACTAGGCAAAATAAAAATAATCGAAGAGGTTAAAACATATGGAGAAAAAGGTTTTAGAAAAAGAGAACTTGTTCTTACTACAGAAGAGCAATATCCTCAGCACATATTAATTGAATTTGTACAAAATAATTGTGACCTATTAGACAATTTTCAAATAGGAGAAACTGTTAGAATTGGTATTAATATTCGAGGGAGAGAATGGGTGAACCCTGAAGGAGAAACCAAGTTTTTTAATTCCATACAAGGATGGAGAATTGAATCCATAGATGAACAAGTTTCGGATGATCTTCCGGAGGATCTTCCAGCTATTGATTCAAAAGATGAATCTCAAGATTTAACAGAAGATGATCTCCCTTTTTAATTAACCTAAACTAACTCTAGCAAAGTCTTTTACATCAAGTCCCTTATGTTCAGAGTTAATATAATCAGTTATACTTTGCTTACTATCCTTAATATATTGTTGGTTTAATAAGGTGTTTTCTTTGAAGAATTTTTTCATTTTACCTTTAGCAATATTTTCAAGCATTTCTTCTGGCTTTCCCTCTTGCCTAAGTTGATCCTTTGCAATTTCGATTTCTTTCTTAATTATTTCTTGACTAACTCCATCTTCATTTAATGCAATTGGATTCATCGCAGCTATTTGCATCGAGATATTTTTTGCAACTTCAGCTGATTTTTCAAACTTTTCTGAAAGACCAGTTAAGGCAGCTATTTTATTGCCTGGATGAATATAAGATCCAACAAAAATTGCAGAAAGATATTTAAATACACCTAATTCTATTTTTTCCCCAATAATTCCTGTTTGTTCAAGAAGTTTATCTGAGACTTTCATATTGTTGAAATCAGAATTTATAAAGCTATCTAGGTCTTTATAATTTAAAGCATGATCTGCAAGTTGATTAGCAAGATCAATATAATCTTGATTTTTTGCAACAAAATCAGTTTCACAATTAAGAGAGATTATAACTCCAAAAGAATTATCAGAACTAACCTTAGCAATTACTGCTCCTTCTGAGGAATCTCTATCAGCTCTATTAACTGCTACTTTTTGCCCTTTTTTTCTTAGTATCTCTACAGCTTTTTCAAAATCTCCATTAGATTCTTCTAGAGCTTTTTTACAATCCATCATTCCAGCACCAGTAGATTGTCTTAACTTATTAACATCAGAGGCAGTTATTTTCAATTTGAATAATTTAGGCTAGATTATTTTTTTGATGATTTAGCATCAATTTTTTTAGATTTGGTCTTTTCAGGTTCAGTACTCTCAGATGAACCTTCACTTGCAGCTTCTTTTTCTTGTTTTCTTTCATCTAATCCTTCTTGTATCGCTTTACACACTACACTTAAAATCTTTTCAATAGATTTTGAAGCATCATCATTTGAAGGGATAATAAAATCTACTTCACCTGGATCAGAATTTGTATCTACCATTGCAAAAATTGGAATTTTTAATTTTTGTGCTTCTTGAACTGATATTTTTTCATTAAGTGTATCTACAACAAATATTGCTCCGGGTAATCTGGACATATCTGATATTGATCCTAAGTTTTTCTCCAGTTTCCCTCTTAGACGATCTACCTGTAATTTCTCTTTTTTAGATAAAGTTTCAAAAGTTCCATCTTGTTTCATTCTGTCAATTGCAACCATTTTTTTAACGGCTTTACGAATAGTAACAAAATTAGTAAGCATTCCTCCAGGCCATCTTTCAGTAATATATGGCATATCAACACTTTTAGCTTTTTCAGCAACAATATCTTTTGCTTGTTTCTTTGTAGCAACAAACAAGATTTTTCTACCACTTATAACAATTTTCTTTAAAGCATTTACTGCCTCTTCAAGTTTGGCAGCTGTTTTATATAGATTAATTATATGAATCCCATCTCTTTCCATATATATGTATGGAGCCATATTCGGATTCCATTTCCTAGTTAAGTGTCCAAAATGTACACCAGCATCCAAAAGTTCTTTAACATCTGTTTTAGCCATAATTTATCTTTTAGAGAATTGGAATTTTTTTCTTGCTTTCTTTTGTCCGAATTTTTTTCTTTCAACCATTCTTGGGTCTCTAGTTAAAAGTCCTTCTTTTTTAAGTAAACCCTTAAAATCTTCATCAATTTCACAAAGAGCTCTAGAAATAGCTAGTCTAATTGCTTCTGCTTGCCCACTAATTCCACCTCCTTTAACTGTAACTGATAAGTCGAATTGATCTTTGGTATTAGTTAATGCAAAAGGTTGTAAGACTTTATATTTAAGAGAAGAAGTGTCAAAAAATTCAGAATAAGGCTTTTTATTAACTGTAATTGCGCCTTTTCCTTTAGACATATAGATTCTAGCTACTGAAGTTTTTCTTCTGCCTATCTTATGAATTACATTCATTATATTTTAGCATTTAAATCGATTAATTTTGGTTTTTGAGCTTTATAATTGTGGTCAGTTTGAGGGAATACCTTTAAATTTCTAAATAATTCAGCTCCAAGTTTGTTTTTTGGAAGCATACCTTTAACAGCATTTTCAACAAGTTTAATATTGTTTTTTTTATGTAATTTATCTGCGGTAATAATTTTTTGCCCACCAGGGTAGCCAGAGTGACTTATATATTCCTTTTGAGACCATTTATCTCCCGTTAATTTAATCTTATCAGCATTAATTACAACTACATTATCTCCACAATCAACATGAGGGGTAAAGTTACTTTTATGTTTTCCTCTTAACAGGCTTGCAACTACTGAAGTTGTTCTTCCTAAAGAAATATCGGAGGCATCAATAAGCACCCACTCTTTAGTGACTGTTTTCCTATTAGCAGAAATTGTTTTATAACTTAGTTTACCCATATATATTAACGTTTTGCCAAATCTCGGCGTGCAAATATACATTTATAAAAAATTTTATAAAAACTTTTTTACAATTAATGCGCTTCTAACCAGTTTTTGCCAGTTCCTATGTCTACTTTTAGAGGAATATCAAGGGTTACAGCGTTTTCCATACTGTTTTTAACTACTTTTTTGATTTTATTTAATTCTGATAGGTGAACATCAAATACTAATTCATCGTGAACTTGAAGAATCATTTTAGATTTAAATTGTTTTTCATTAAAAATATTGAAGATATTTTTCATCGCAATTTTAATAATATCAGCTGCGCTTCCTTGAATCGGGGCATTTATTGCATTTCTCTCATCAGCACTTCTAATCATACCATTTTGCGAATTAATATTGGTTAAATATCTTCTCCTACCCATTAATGTTTCAACATATCCATTTTCTCTTGCAAAATCTATCTGTTTTGACATATATTCTCTAAGAGTTGGATAATTTTCATAGTAATTATCAATTAGGATTTTAGATTCTTTTCTATTTAAATTTGTTTGCTGGCTTAGTCCAAATGCAGAGATACCGTATATGATACCAAAATTAACAGTCTTAGCATTACTCCTTTGCTCTCTAGACACTTCATTATGCGGGACATTAAAGATTCTTGAAGCTGTCGATGTGTGGATATCCTCACCTTTATTAAATGCATCAATCATATTAACATCTCCACTTAATGAGGCTATTATTCTTAATTCAATTTGAGAGTAATCAGCGCACATTAGGATAAAGTCTTTATCTCTAGGGGTAAATGCTTTTCTTATTTTTTGACCATTTTCAGTTCTAATTGGAATATTTTGAAGATTTGGATTATTACTGCTTAATCTTCCAGTTGAGGCAACTGCTTGATTAAATTTTGTATGAATTCTTCCAGTATTTGAATTTATCTCATTAGGTAAGGCTTTAACGTATGTGCTAAGGAGTTTATCTAATGATCTCCACTCAAGAATATTTGATATAATTTGATGATCTTTAGCTAATGCTGATAATATTTCCTCAGAGGTTGAAAATTGACCTGTTTTTGTTTTTTTAGGATTACTAACAAGCTTTAATTTATTAAAGAGGATTTCACCTAATTGTTTTGGAGAATTTAAATTAAAATTCTCTCCAGATTCCTTAAATATTTTATTTTCCAAGACAGTCAATTCATTTTGAAAATCATCCTCGAGACTTTTTAAATATTTTTTATCTATTTTGATCCCTTCCTTCTCCATAAATGACAAGACTTCTATGATTGGAAGTTCTATTTCAGAAAAAATTTCATTCAGATTATTAGTTTTAATTTCTTTGTCAAAAATTTCTTTTAGTTGGAGACATAAATCAGGATCTTCAACAGAGTATCTAGTAATTTCTTCAATAGAGATATTCCTTATGTTTTTTTGATTTTTCCCCCTTTTGCCAATCAAGTCTTCAATTGATATTGGAGAATAATTAAGATAAGATTCGGAGAGAGAATCAAGATTATGTCTCATATCTGGATTAATTATATAATGAGCTATCATTGTATCATATATTGGAGCACAAACATTGACACCATATTTAAATAGAACCTTAATATCAAACTTTAAGTTGTGTCCTACTTTTTCAATCTTATTACTTTCAAAAAAAGGTTTTAATAATTCTATAAATTCAGTGTTTTTCTCTTTTTCATTACTAAATGAAACAAAATATCCAGTATGTTTCTCCCATGAAAAAGAGATTCCAACAAGTTTTGTTTCTAGTGAATTTAAATTTTCAGTCACTGTGTCAAAAGAAACAATACTTTGCTTCATTACTTTATTTGTAAACAACTTTAATTCTTCAACATTATCAATAAACTGATATTGACTATTTAAAGAACTTAAGTTTGATTTATTATATGAATCTTGATTATAGTTATTTTGATCAAAAAGATTTGTTTGAATTGAGACTTGCTTATCTGCTGAATTATCAGTCTGTCTTTCAGTGCCATAAATTTTAAAAAAAGTTTCTTTAATTCTTCTAAACTCTAATTCATCAAATACTTCAAGCACCTTTTCCTTATTAGGTTCTGTAAGTTTGAAGTCCTTTAAATTATAATCTATAGGGACATCTAGTATTATTTTTGCTAGCTCTTTAGAAATTATTCCCAGCTCTTTATTGTTTGTAATTTTTTCACCAAGTTTCCCAGGAATTAAGTGAGAATTTGATAAGAGATTTTCCATAGATCCATATTCCTTTAAAAATTTTTTTGCTGTTTTTTCACCTACACCAGGTAAACCAGGAATATTATCAACAGAGTCCCCCATCATTCCAAGAAAGTCTATAACTTGTTCAGGTGAATCAACCTCAAACTTTTCGTTTACCTCTTTAGTCCCCAAAATTTCCATTCCATTCCCCATTCGTGCAGGTTTGCATAAGAAGATATTTTCTGATACTAACTGAGAAAAATCTTTGTCAGGAGTTACCATAAATACTTTAAAATTCTTTTTCTCAGCTTTTTTTGCAACTGTTCCAATAATGTCATCAGCTTCAAACCCTTCTTGTTCAAGAATAGGAATATTCATTCCATCAAGTATATTTTTTATATAAGGAATTGCCATTATTATTGGTTCAGGAGTTTTGTCTCTATTACTTTTATATTCAGTAAACATTTCTGATCTAGAAACTGAACCACCTTTATCAAAAGCAACACCTATATAATCAGGTTTTTGAGATCGGATTATTTCAAATAAGGAATTCATAAAACCAAGAATAGCCGAAGTATCAAGTCCTTTAGAATTAATTCTAGGATTTTTTATAAATGCATAATATCCCCTATAGATTAAAGCATAAGCATCTAATAAAAATAGCTTTTTTTTATCGCTCATTTTTCAGCATTTTAGTTTATAATGTCAACATAAATAAACTTAACAGAATCATACAAATATATAACTTCGTTTATTTAATAGAGTCTTTTTGTAATTTAGTAAATATGGTTAAGAATGACACTTATTTTATGAAGTTTGCTTTGTCTCAAGCTAAATTAGCAAAAGAAAACAATGAGGTTCCTGTTGGGGCTGTAGTTGTTTACGAAAATAATATAATTTCAAGAGCGCATAATATGGTAGAGTTATTAAATGATTCTACAGCTCATGCTGAAATATTAGCAATAACATCAGCTAGCGATTATCTTAATTCTAAATATCTACAGGGGTGTACTTTATATACCACACTAGAACCTTGTATAATGTGTTATGGAGCTATTTACTGGTCAAAAATTTCTAGGATTGTTTATGCTGTAGATGACCCTGAAAAAGGATATAAGAGTCAAAAAATACAGTTAGATAAAAAAATTCAAGAAAAATCAGGTGTTTTAGAATTAGAATCAAAGGATTTGATTGATAAGTTTTTTAAGAAATTAAGAAATTAATTCTTACCAGACCTTTTCCTCATCTTTTTAAGATTCTTATCACTTAAAGTATAGTCTTCGAATTTTTTCCCTTTAAGCCGATAAACTAAAAATAAAGGCATGAAGATAAATGCTCCAAATATTACAAAGAACCCTATAATTTTATCCCCCATAGATGTTTCAATTATTTCTCTATAGTAAACGCCAAACAATATTCCACCAAAAAGTAAAATAGAAAGTATTTTTATGAAATTTTTTTTACTGTAAAGTCCCATTATTTTTTTTTCATATCCTTAAGTTGCTCTTTAGTAAGTTTTGCAGGAGCATCAATCATTAGATCTTTTCCACTATTATTTTTCGGGAAAGCAATAAAATCTCTTATTACATCTTTATTATTAAGAACAGCAGCTAATCTATCTAGTCCAAATGCAATTCCCCCATGAGGAGGTGCTCCATATTTAAGAGCTTCAATTAAAAATCCAAATTGACTTTCATATTCTTTTTTTGACATTCCAAGAATTTCAAATATTTTAATTTGGATATTATAATCATGAATCCTAATTGAACCACCTCCAATTTCATTTCCATTTAAGACCAGATCATATGCATTTGCAATAACATTTTCCGGATTTGAATTTAAAAACTCTAGACTTTCCTCATTTGGTGATGTAAACGGATGGTGCATTGATTTAAACTTCTTTTCTTCTTCATCATATTCAAAAAGGGGGAAGTCGGTTATCCAAGCTGGGCAAAACAAATCATAGTTAATATAATCATATCTCTTACCTATTTCCAATCTTAGAGTTCCAAGATGTTCAAGAGTTTCTTTTTTTGTTCCTGCCATTATCAGTATAAGATCTCCTGACTTACTTTCAAGATCTTTAATTAAACTTTCTAAATCATCTGAGGTGAAAATTTTATCAAAAGATGACTTAATAGAATTATCACCACTATTTTTAATCCATAAAATACCATTGGCTCCAATTTGTGGTCTTTTAACCCAATCCGTAAGGTTATCAATTTCTTTTCTAGATAATTCAGATTTTTCAGGTAAGACTAGACATCCTATATATTCAGCATTATCAAATATGTTGAAATTTTTGCCCTTGACATTTTCTGTGATTTCATTTATTTGTATATCAAATCTTAAATCAGGTTTATCTGTACCATAATTTTCTACAGCATCTTTATATGTAAATTTTGGAAAACTACTTTTTATTGGTTTTCCAAACTTTTTTAATAAATGCAAAATTAAACCTTCAAATTGTTCTAAAACATCAGACTCATTAACAAAAGACATTTCACAGTCAATTTGGGTAAACTCAGGCTGTCTATCAGCTCTTAGGTCTTCATCTCTAAAACATTTTACAATTTGATAATATTTATCAAGTCCACCAATCATTATAAGTTGCTTGAATATTTGTGGAGATTGAGGAAGAGCATAGTAGTGTTCAGGATGCATTCTTGAAGGAACAACAAAATCTCTAGCTCCTTCTGGTGTAGATTTTATTAAATAAGGTGTTTCAATATCAAGAAATCCATTATCAGATAAATAATTTCTTACTTCTAGTGAAAGCCTATTTCTAAAAATCAAGTTTGTTTTTATTGGCTCTCTTCTAAGATCAAGATATCTAAATTTCATTCTTAATTCATCACCTCCATCTGTTTCATCTTCTAAGGTGAATGGGGGTGTAATTGACGAGTTTAAAATTTTAAGATTTGAGACTAATATTTCAATTTCACCTGTACTTATATTCTTATTGAAATCTTTTCTTTTTATAACTTTTCCATCAACTTCAATAACAAATTCTCTGCCCAGTTTATTTGCAGTCTCAAAAACTGATGTATCTGTTCTGTCTTTATCAAAAACTAGTTGAGTTATTCCATATCTATCCCTTAGGTCAATCCATATAATGAAACCTTTTGTTCTAATTTTCTTAACCCATCCAGAAAGCTTAACCTCTTGATCAACAAAACTTGAGTTTAACTCACCACAATTGTTTGTTCTATACATATTAAATTATTATAAATATAACTAGATATTCTTAAGTTTTAACTTTAGACAATGAACTATGTAGTATATAGATGGGACAACAATTAGAGTAAGAAAAGTCGCAAAGGATAATCCAAATATCACAGTCCATGCAAGAGGCCCCCAAAATATAACATTATCTCCTCCAATATAAATATTAGGATCCCATGATCCAAATAGACTAAAGAAATCAATATTTAGTCCAGTGGCTAGAGGTATTAGCCCAAAAATAGTTGTGATTGCTGTTAATAACACTGGTTTTAATCTTGCACCACCAGCTTGAACTATTAGACTAAGAGCTGTTTCTTTATCTAATAATGTGTTTTTTGATAGATTTAAATCTATTTTTTTTCTATCGAATAACAGTTGAGTATAGTCAAGAAGAACAACAGCATTATTAACTATTACACCTGCTAGTGAAATTATTCCAAGCATTGTCATAAGAATACTAAACTTCATATTAAATATTACTATGCCTAAAAGAACTCCTGTCAAACTTAATATAATTGAAATTAAAACAATCATAGGTTTTGATATTGAGCCGAATTGAAAAACAAGTAATAAAACAATAAAACCTAATGCAGTAATTAATGCTCTTGATAAAAAAGACTGATTCTCAGCTTGTTGTTCAATTTCTCCCGTAAATCTATAGTTAACACCTTGAGATGTTTCATATCCAGTTAGTGAAATTTTTGTAGTGTTTACTACCTGCTGAGCATTAGACCCAGCTAAAATGGATGAATATAATGTTACAACCCTTTCAAGATCAATATGTTTAATTGCATTAAATGAAGTAGTATTTTTTTTATCAACTACAGAAGCAATTGGAATCTCTTTTATTTTTCCATTAGACTGATCTCTAAAAACAATATTTTGGTTTATTAATGCATTAATATCATTTTTATATTCTTCGCCGAAACGGACATTTATATCGTAATCCTCTCCTTTTTCTTTATAGATTCCCGCTTTTGTACCAATAATTGAAGTTCTTAAAGTTTGTCCAACTAAACCGGTTGGAATACCAAGCTCGCCAGCTTTTTCTCTGTCTACTAAAAACTCAATTCCTGGTTTACTTTTTGTGACATTTATTTTTAATTGCTCGATTCCTTCAATGTTCTCTTCATTCAAGAAATTTCTCATTGATATAGCGGATTCTACAAGTTTCTCATAGTCTTCCCCATAGAGTTCAATATTAACTGGGTACCCTGTTGGTGGCCCTTCTTGAATTTTTTCAACAGAAAGTGCTATTCCAGGAAATTTTTCTAAAAGTTGAACCTGTATATCTTTTCTTAAATCCTCACTGGAGAGTCCTCTTCTGTATTTGAATTCTCTCGCAGTTAAAGTAATTAAAGCTTTATGTGGGATTTCCCCTGTACCTCCAGCAGATGTTTGTGGGTTACCAGCTCCTTCTCCTACTTGAGCTATTGAAGATTCTATCATAAAATTATAACCAGAATCTAGATATTTATCATCATTAACAACCTTATAAATTTCATCTTCAATTAATATAGAAGTACTATTTGTTTTATTAATATCAGTTCCTTCAGGATATTCTACATAAACTAATATCTGTCTTGGCTCATTATCAGGAAAGAATTCTACTATAGGAGGAAAAATATTTAATAATAGTAATGAGAAAAATAACATTAAAACAGTTCCCCCTAAGAAAAGATATGGTTTTATACCTGATAGCGCATACTTTAAAAACCTATCATATAAATTTTCAAGTTTAACTAGAAATGTATTTTGAAAATTTAATGCAAGCTCTTTAATTAGATATTTATATAACCAAAACAACCCGCAAATAAATATTAATAAAGATCCAATTGCTCTTGTGTCTTTGAATATCACAAATACTAATGCAAATCCACCTAAAATATATGTCATCCTGATTAAATTTCTTCTGCTAATCTCTTTCTCACTAAGATCCATAAAACTTGATACTAGCATGGAATTAAAAAATATTGCAACAATCAATGATGAACCTAGAACTGCTGATAATGTTATTGGGAAATAAATCATGAATTCACCTATCATTCCCGGCCATCCACCTAGGGGAATAAATGCTGCTATTGTAGTTGCAGTTGATACTATAATTGGCATAGCAACTTCTCCTACTCCAGCTTTTGCAGCTTGAATTCTTGACATCCCTTCTTTTGCCATTAGTCTATATACGTTCTCTACAACAACTATCCCGTTATCAACCAATAGACCTAATCCCATAACAAGACCAAATAAAACCATCCTATTTAATGTAAATCCAAAGTAAGAGAGAATCATTAATGACATAAACATTGACATTGGTATTGCAAACCCTACAAAAAGAGCATTTCTAAGTCCTAAGAAAAATGTTAAGACAGTGACAACTAAAATGATTCCAAAAATTAAATTATTCATTAAATCATTTACAGCATTAATTGTATAATCAGATTGATCATTTTGAATTATTACTTGAAGGCTTTTTGGAAAGACTTTTTCTTGAGCTTCACTAATTATCTCTTGAATTGAATTTGATGCAAAAATTGCATTTTCTCCTCCTCTTTTAGTAACCTCAAGCATTACTGTTTTTTCTTCGAATGATCTGGTAAAAGAAGTAGCTTCTTTTTCCCTGAAAGATACTTTTGCAACATCCTCAAGATAGACTGGACCATTATCTCGGTTTACAATAAACTTTCTTAATTTTTCAGGGTCATTAACTTCACCAATTACTTTAAGATTTCTTCTTTGGCCATCAGCAATTACGCTACCCGCAGAGATGGTTATATTTTCAGCAGAAATAGCATCAATAATATTTTTAAAGCTTGTTCTTGAAGCTGCCATTCTATATGGATCTACAGCAACTTCAACTTCGAAAGTTTGTATCCCCCTTATTTCTACTGTTTTGATTTGAGGTAATTGTTCAATTCTTTTTTCTAAATACTCAGCATAATTTTTTAAATCCTCAACAGGAAAATCTCCAACCATACTAATATTAAGAACAGGATACATTTCTGCTACATCAAATTCAAAAATACTAGGATCTATTTTTGCATTATTATATATTGGCCAATCTGCTTTAACAATTACATTGTCTACTAAATCTTTAGTTCTTTGTCTAGCCAGCTCAGTAGTTACATCTTCATCAAATTCAATACTTATTACAGAAATTCCTTCACTAGAACTTGATTTTATTTCATTTAAATCTTTAACACCTCGTAATTCTTCTTCAAGTGGGTCAGTTATTAGTTTCTCAATTTCTTCAGCAGTATTACCTGGGAATATTGTTGTTACAAAAATATTAGTTGAATTAATTTCAGGAAAAAGTTCTCGAGGCATAGTTTTATATGCAGTAATCCCTGATATTAAGAATAACACCATTATGACATAAATAATAGTTTTATTATTTATTGCCCAGTTGGAAAGAAAGAACTCTTTATTTTTAATATTCATTATACCAACTTATTCTATAACTCTAACTCTTTGATTATCTTCAACATTATTAGCTCCTTCAAGAACTATAACATCTCCTAAAGATAACCCAGTGGTTATCTCAATTTCTTCATTATAACTATTCCCTATTTCCACAAAACTTTTGACTGTTAGATAAACATCTTTTTTATCAGTTGTAACTAATTTGTACAGATATGTTTTCCCAGAAGCATCTTCTCTTAGAACTCTAAGAGGAACAACTTTGGCTTTAGAATTGCTATAATTTTTTATTTTAATTCTAGCGTTAAGATTTTGTTTTATTCTCTTATCCTTATTTTCAACAGGAGCTTCAACTCTAAATGTTCTATTATTAGGATTAATAAAGTTTCCAGTTTGTACAATTTTTGAAGTCACTTCTTTATTCAAAAGAGGAATAGATACTATAGCTTCTGTCCCTAGAGAGATTGAGGAAACATATTTTTCAGGAATTTGAGCTTCTGCATAAATTATATCAAGATTAACTACTCTAAGTATTTGAGAGCCAGGCACAAGATTAGATCCTAAATTTGATATGATTTCATCAATCTCTCCATTAAAAGGAGCGTAAATCTTTGTTTTTGAAAGCTGATCTCTAATTTGTTCAACCATCTTCTTGCTTTTTTCAAAGTCACTTTTGGCTTTGAGAAATTGCATCTCTGACCCGATGTTTTTCTCCCATAACCTTTTTACTCTATCGAACTTGTCTTTTGTAAAATTTGCTTGAATTAACATTTGATCTAACTGTTCTTTTAGTCCAGAATCATTAATTTCTGCAAGAAGCTCACCCTTTTTAACAAGTTGACCTTCTCTAACAAATAAATTTTTTAATGCACCCTGAAATTCTGAAAGTATTACAACATTTTTTCTGGTCTTAAGGGTTGCTTGTAATTTAACATAGGTTTTAAATTCTTTTTCAATAACATTAAATTTTGAAATTACTTGGATTTGTTCATTCTCATCTAATAATGTTATGCCATTATTAATTTGATTTAAGTCTAATCTCAAATCATTCATTATATCAACATATTCTTTTTTCTTTTTTCTTAAGGTTTCAAGATCCCCTTTATTAATAAGATCATCAATTGAAGAGTTTCGAGAAGAGTTACATCCAAGAAGGAAGATTAGAGAAAGAGTTATTATTAATTTTTTCATTTTACTGTAATAGGTTTATTAAATAGAGTTTCTAACTCAGCATTAATAGAGATTAAATTGATTACTGAGTTTAGATATTTTTGTTGAGCATTTAAAAGTTGATTTTGTGCTTGTCTTAATTCAAATGAAGACACCATTCCCTCAAAAAATTTAATAGAATTTTTTTCTTCGATAGATTGGGATAACAACATGTTTTCCTTATAAATATTATAGGAATCTAAAGCTAACAGGTAATCATTAAGCTTTTGCTTAACAAGAGCATATACTCTTTCTTTTTGATCAACATAACTTGTCTCAGCTTGGCTCATTGCATACTTTGCCTTTTGAGAGGAAGCTCTTAATCCTAGAGATGAAAATATTGGAACTTTAAGATTAATTCCAAATAGAGATGAGCCAAACCATTTTTGGTCACTTTGCAAAAATTTAAAATCGTCATTATATCCTGTAAAAGAATTACTATAAAACCCTGTAATCTTTGGTAATCTTTTTGATTGCTCAAACTTATATTCAAGTTTCTTTGTATCAAAGGTGTTTTTTGAAATTTTTATTTCAATATTATTCTCTGGTATAAAGTCAACTATAGATTTATTAAAGATAATATCACCAGATATAAGTTCTTCAAAGTTTGTTGTCAATACTAATTGATCTAAAATTTTTATTCCCAGAATTAATTTTAATAAGTCTTTTTGGTTATCATATGTTTTTTCTGTTTGCTTTAGTAAAAATTCAGATTGTGCTAAAGTGATTTTAATTTGTTCAACGTTTTCAATTTCTTCAAATCCATTATTATAAAGTTCCGAGATTTCATAATAATCTTTTTTGAAATTTTCAACATTATTTTTTAACAAACTAACACCTTCTTTTAAAATTGAAACAAGGCTGTATAATTTAATTACCCCTTCTTTAACCTCTAGAAGTGTTTTTTCATAGAAGTTTTTTGAAGTTTCAAGATAAACTTGAGTTGCTTGAAGACCAACTATCCATGAACCGTCAAAAATTTGCTGTTCCATTCTCATTGACCCAAAAGCCTTTTTCTCAAGCCCAAATTGAACTTCTGAAAACTCCCCAGGGGGCCCTCCAAATTTTTCTAAAGGGATAAGAGAAGTGGGTAATTCAATATAATTTGTATAATCTAATTTTGCTGTTATTTGAGGTAACCCAGTTGCAATTGTTTTCCATTTTTCATTATATGCCATTAAAATTTCTCGTTCAGCATTAATTAGATTTCTATTGTTTTCTACAGCATATTCTACAGCCTCGTCAATAGATAAACTAATTAAATCACTTTGACTGAAAGTTGTCTCAGTCAACAGGAGTAGTATTAAAGAAAGCCTTAACATCAATTGAAAAATAATGTATTTTTACTAAATAGTAACATGGACAAATTTAAGAATTATATCAACCATTTAAATGAATATATCGATAAAAATTTATCATTTGATGATCCCAACAATTTATATGACCCAGTTAAGTATATTTTACAAAATGGAGGTAAAAGGGTCAGGCCAGTATTTACACTTTTTATATCTGAACTTTTTTCTGGTAAAATAGATAAGGCTCTTCCTGCAGCAGCTTCTATTGAGATCTTTCATAACTTCACTCTTGTCCATGACGATATAATGGATAATGCAATAATCAGAAGAGGTGCCAAAACAATAAATGATAAATGGAATAACAATACAGCAATTCTATCAGGAGATGTAATGTTAATATTGTCTTATGATTTATTAAGTAATTACAAAGATCAAAAATATATTGATTTATCAAAAGAGTTAAATAAAACAGCAAGACTTGTTTGTGAAGGACAACAATATGATATAGACTTTTCTGCTCAAAATAATGTTCAAATTAAGGACTATTTTAAAATGATTGAATTAAAAACTGCAGAGCTTATAGCATGTAGTTTCAAATTTGGAGGAATAGTTTCAGAAGCTTCAGAGAATAATATTCAAACCTTATATGAAATTGGTAAAAATTTAGGAATAGCTTTTCAGCTTGAGGATGACTATTTAGATTCGTTTGGTCAATCAAAAGATTTTGGGAAAAAAATAGGATGTGATATCATAGAGAAGAAGAAAACCCTTTTATATATATTATCAAAAGAAAATCTAGAAGGAGAGGATAAAGAATTATTTCTAAATACATTTAATTCGTTAGAGATAAGCGAAGAGGAAAGAATTGACAAGATAAAAACTTTCTATACATCATCAGGTTCAAAAAAAGCCCTAGAAGATTACATCAAAAAGTACTATGACATTTCAATTAACTTGATTAATGATCTAGACTTAGAAAAAAATAAAAAAAGTGTTTTAAAAGATTACTGCTCTTCATTAATTAATAGGGTTTCTTAAAACCCTATTTAAAAAAGCTTTTATAAAAGGAATTTTATTTACAGAAAGAAGTATTAGGACCTCTTCATTAAGATTAGTTTTTTCATCTAAAAACTTCAATATCTTGATAGGGTTATTTCTTTTAAACATGTAGCTAAATGCTTTATATCTATTTCCTTTAGCTGACTTTAAAACATCTAATAATAACAAATCATAATACCAAAACCTGTTTCTTTTTTTAAATTTTTTTAATGATTGATTTGATTGTATAAATGAGACTAGTTCTTCATGCTCCTGCTCCACAAATTATATAATATAGTCTAAAGATTCTCTCATTTTTGTGGGTATTGATGAATTAGCTTAATTTAGCAAACTAATAAATTTCAAAGTAATAAGAACTTGTTGATTTTTTACAAATATGAATGAAATTATTGAATATTTTTCACAATTAGATCCAGTTCAAGGAGCTTTATATGCTACCCTTTTTACTTGGGGGATTACTGCACTTGGTGCCTCCTCAGTATTCCTTTTTAAATCAATGAGCAGAATGGCATTAGATGGAATGTTGGGTTTTACAGGTGGTGTTATGGTAGCAGCAAGTTTTTGGAGTTTATTATCTCCGGCTATTGAAATGAGTGCTGGAGAGGGATTTGCTAAAGTTATGCCAGCTGCAATTGGATTTGGTCTTGGAGCATTATTTATTTTTGGACTCGACAAAATCCTTCCTCATATCCATATAAATTTTAAAAAAAGTGAGGGTATTAAGACACCTTGGAGAAGAACAACATTATTAGTTTTAGCAATTACTCTTCATAATATTCCAGAAGGACTTGCTATTGGAGTTTTGTTTGGTGGAGTAGCATCTGGTATCCCAGAAGCATCAATTGCTGGTGCAGTAGCTCTAGCATTTGGTATTGGGTTACAAAATTTTCCAGAAGGAATTGCAGTAGCAATGCCATTAAGAAGGTCAGGGGTGTCTAGGTTAAAAAGTTTTTGGTATGGTCAGCTATCTGCAATTGTAGAGCCAATAGCCGGAGTAATAGGTGCAGTTGCAGTTACTTTTTTTACACCTCTTCTTCCTTATGCACTTGCTTTTGCAGCTGGTGCAATGATCTTTGTAGTTGTAGAAGAAGTTATACCTGAGACGCAGCTAGAGAACAATACAGATATTGCCACTTTAGGATTTATTGGAGGGTTTATTATAATGATGTCTTTAGATGTATCACTTGGATAGCATTTATTTTTTGTTAAATGGATCCCAACCTTCACTACCGATATTAATCTTTTGACCAATACTAGTAATCATACAGTTGTCATTTTTCTTCTTAGTGCAACTCCCTAAAATTGCAAATAAGGGATTGTTTTTTATTTTTTGTGAATTTTTTTCTGAAAGGGTGAATAATAATTCATAATCTTCACCTCCATTTAAAGCAGCTACCGTAGGATTTATTTTAAATTCATTGCAAACATTTTTAGTATCATCAGAGATAGGAATTTTCTCTTCATGAATATGAATTGATATGTTTGAAGAATTAGACAAGTGATTGATTTCTGTTGAAAGCCCATCACTAATATCAATCATAGATGTTGGAATAATATTTAGTTCTTCTAATAGTTGAATTACATCTTTTCTTGCTTCTGGTTTTAATTGTCTTTGAATACAATATGAATATTGTGATAAATTAGGTTGAGAATTAGGATTAACCTCAAAGACTGACTTTTCTCTTTCTAAAATTTGCAGTCCCATGTATGACCCACCAAGATCACCGCTAACAACAATAACATCTCCATCTGAAGCACCAGATCGTTTTACTGCTTTCTTTTTGTCAACACTTCCTATGCAAGTAACGGATATTATAAGTCCTTTATTACTTGATGTTGTATCTCCTCCAACTAAATCCAGATTATATTCAGAACATGCAGCATTGATACCATCATAAATTGCTTCCATTGCATCTACCTTAAATCTGTTTGAAGCTGCAATTGATACTAATACTTGTGAAGGGTTTGCGTTCATAGACAGTATATCTGATACATTGACAACAATAGATTTATATCCCAAGTGTTTTAAAGGCATATAACTTAGGTCAAAATGTACCCCCTCAATAAGTATATCTTTAGATACAATAATTTCTTTATGATCAAAATTAAGTATAGCAGCATCATCTCCAATCCCAAGAACACTGGATTTATTAGATAACTTAAAAGATTTTGTTATTTTTTTTATTAAAGCACTTTCTTTTATGCTAGACAATTCATCACCTGCTTTTTCTTTTTTCATAATTCAAAAATACTCTAAAATTGTAATCAAATAAATATGCCAAGAATATACTTATAATATAATAAGTTTTTACAATCTATAAATTCTCTATAAAGTCTTTATATATCGTATATTTACAATAAGAATTCAGTATCAATATTATGGCTTATACAGAAGAAGAATTAAAGAAAAACTTAGAGACTAAAGAGTATGCATATGGTTTTTATACAAAGATTGACTCTGAAACATTTCCTATTGGACTTAATGAAGAGGTAGTTAGAAAAATTTCTGGAAAGAAAAACGAACCAAAGTGGATGACAGAATGGCGTCTTGAATCATATAAGTCATGGAAAGATATGGTAGAACCTGATTGGTCAAGCTTGAAATATGAAAAACCGAATTTTCAAAACATCTCTTATTATTCTGCACCTAAGAAGAAACAAAACTTAAAATCATTAGATGATGTGGATCCTGAACTTATTAAAACATTTAAGAAACTTGGCATCTCTATTGATGAACAAAAGAAACTAAGTGGAGTAGCAATGGATGTGATTGTTGATTCTGTTTCAGTTGCAACTTCATTTAAAGACACTTTATCAGAAAAAGGAATTATTTTTTGTTCAATTTCTGAGGCAATCCAAAATCATCCTGAATTAGTAAGAAAATATATAGGAACAGTTGTCCCTCAAAAAGACAATTATTATGCAGCTTTAAACTCTGCTGTCTTTTCTGACGGGTCGTTTTGTTATATACCAAAAGGAGTTAAGTGTCCAATGGAGCTGTCAACTTATTTTAGAATTAATCAAGCAGGAACTGGACAGTTTGAGCGAACTCTTTTAATTGCTGATAAGGGAAGTTATGTGAGTTATCTAGAGGGCTGTACAGCACCAGCTAGAGATGAAAATCAATTACATGCAGCAGTCGTTGAGTTAATTGCTCATGATGATTCAGAGATAAAATATTCTACGGTACAAAACTGGTACCCTGGAGATAAGAAAGGAAGAGGGGGAGTCTATAATTTTGTAACTAAAAGAGGAATTTGCCATGATAGAGCAAAAATATCATGGACCCAAGTTGAAACAGGCTCAGCTGTTACTTGGAAGTATCCTTCTTGTATATTAAAAGGGAATGATTCTATTGGAGAATTTTATTCTATTGCAGTTACAAATAACTTTCAGCAAGCAGATACAGGAACAAAGATGATTCATCTTGGAAAAAACACTAAGAGTACTATTATTTCAAAAGGTATATGTGCAGGAAAATCACAAGCAAGTTATAGGGGACTTGTAAAAATTTCACCCCGTGCAGAAAATGCTAGAAACTTTTCACAATGTGATTCTCTATTAATGGGAAATAATTGTGGATCTCATACATACCCATACATTGAGGCTCAAAATAAAACAGCTCAAATTGAACATGAAGCAACAACAAGTAGAATAGGAGAGGATCAAATATTTTATTGTAATCAAAGAGGAATTGATACTGAGAGGGCAATTGCTTTAATTGTTAATGGCTTTAGTGCTGAGGTTTTAAATAAGTTACCAATGGAATTTGCAGTTGAAGCAAAAAAACTTCTAGAAATTTCATTAGAAGGTTCAGTAGGATAAAAAACACATTATGTTAGAAATAAACAATTTACATTGTGAAATTGAGGGAAAACCAATCTTAAAAGGGATTAATTTAAAAGTTGATAAGGGAGAAATCCATGCACTTATGGGGCCAAACGGTTCTGGGAAAAGCACATTGGCTAATGTGATTTCAGGGCATGAAGATTATGAGATAACCAAAGGTAATATCTATTTTAAATCTAATGAAATTAATGAGTTAAGTGCTTCTGAAAGAGCTCATGAGGGAATTTTTATGTCTTTTCAATACCCTGTTGAAATACCTGGATTAACAGTTACAAATTTTATTAAAACTGCAATAAACGAAACTAGAAAAGCAAAAGGACTTGATGAAATGAGTTCAAGAGAAATGCTAAAAAAAATAAGAGAAAAATCTTCACTTCTTGATATTGATTCAAAATTATTATCACGATCGCTTAATGAAGGCTTTTCAGGTGGAGAGAAAAAGAGAAATGAAATTTTTCAGATGGTAATGTTGGAGCCAGAACTTGCTGTTTTAGATGAAACAGATTCAGGTTTAGATGTTGATATGCTTAAAATTGTTGCAAATGGTGTAATTAAGTTTAGTAATGATAATAATGCAGTTTTAGTTATAACTCATTATCAAAGACTGCTTGATTATATAGTACCTGACTTTGTTCATGTGATTTTAGATGGGAAAGTTGTTAAGTCAGGGGATAAATCCTTAGCAAATAGGATTGAGGATAAAGGATACGATTGGTTAAAAAAAGAGATAAAATAAAATATGGATTTTAAAGAAAAATTATTAGATTCTCATTTAGCTTTTGAACAAGATGTTGATTTATTACATCCTATCCATAAATATCGAAAGAATGCTTTAAAAAGATTTGAAAAAGACGGCTTCCCTAATAAAAGTGATGAATTATGGAAGTATACATCACTTGCTTCAATAGTTCAGAAGGATTATCATCTTAGCCCAATTTCAGATAGTAATATTGAATTAAAGGACATTAAAAGGTATTTTTTAAATGATATAGATTCATTTAAACTAGTATTTATTGATGGTGTTTATAGTCCTTTTCTTTCAAAAACTACTCATGATGGGATGGATATCTGTGTTTTGTCTGCTGCTATTTCTAAGTCAAAATATAAAAAAACTATAAAAAAATATTTCAATAAAATTGTTCCAAAGAATGATAGTTTATCTTCATTAAATACATCCTATACAAAAGAAGGTGCTTATATTTTAATTCCTAAGAATGTTGAGCCTGAAGACCCAATTCAAATTTTGCATTTTTCAACCGGAGTCCAGAATTCAATATGGTTACAACCTAGAAATTTAATTATAACTGAGAGTAATTCAAACGTTCAAATTATTGAAAGACATCAATCCTTATCAGAACATAAAGTTGTGACAAATAGTGTAACTGAAATTTATGCAGAGAGCAATTCATTTATTGATTACTATAAAATTCAGAATGATTTACTAAGTTCTTCTCTAATTGATAATACATTTATTAGTCAGGAAAAAGACAGTAATGTAAGTGTTCACACTTTTTCTTTTGGAGGTAATCTTACAAGAAATAATTTAAGGTTTTATCATAAAGGATCAAATATTTCTTCAACATTAAAAGGTTTAACTATTATAGAGTCTAGGCAACATGTTGATCACAATACTCTTGTAAATCATGCAAAACCTAATTGTGAGAGTTATCAAGATTATAAGGGTATTTTTTCTGATAGCTCAGTTGGAGTTTTTAATGGAAGGATAATAGTTGAAAAAGAAGCTCAAAAAACTAATGCTTTTCAACAGAATGATAATATTTTAACCAGTGATAAATCAAAGATTAACACAAAACCTCAATTAGAAATTTTTGCTGATGATGTTAAGTGTTCTCATGGTTGCACAGTTGGACAATTAGATAAACAGGTTCTGTTTTATGTATATTCAAGAGGTATTCCAGAAAAGGAAGCAAGAGCATTGCTAACATATGGTTTTGCAAATAATGTTCTTGAAAGCGTAAGAATCCCAAGTCTAAATAAAAGAATAAAAAAATTAATTGCCTCTAAACTTGGGGTTAATTTAGGATTTGACTTATAAATGAAAGATGTCTATAAAATAAGGGAAGACTTTCCAATATTAAAAAAAAAGATCAATGACACTGATCTAGTTTATTTTGATAATGCTGCAACCTCTCAGACACCAAAACAAGTGATACAAAAAATTGTAGATTATTATGAACAATATAATTCGAATATTCATAGAGGGCTTCATTCTTTAAGCGCAGATGCTACAAATCAATATGAACTATCAAGAAAAATAATTCAGAAACATTTTGGGATTAAGAATAATCATGAAGTTATATTTACTTCTGGGACAACACATGGGATAAACATTGTTTCTTCAGGTTTAGAATCCCAAATTAATAGTTCAGATGAATTAATTGTATCTGAAATGGAACATCATTCAAATATTGTTCCTTGGCAGATTCTTTGTGAAAAAACAGATGCAAAATTAAAAGTAATTCCTATTAATAAAGAAGGCTCACTTGATATTGATACTTTCAAAACTATGTTGAATAAGAATGTAAAGTTTGTTTTTATAAATCATGTTTCAAATTCTCTAGGTACAATAAATCCAATTGAAGAAATAATTGAACTAGCACATAAGAATAACTCAAAAGTTTTACTAGATGGAGCCCAGGGAGCAGCACACTTTAAAATTAATTTATCAGAAATAAATGTAGATTATTATGTTGCCTCAGCGCATAAACTTTGTGGTCCAACAGGTGTTGGATTTCTTTATGGAAAATCGGAGTTACTAGAAGCTCTACCCCCTTATCAAGGTGGTGGAGAAATGATTTCAAGTGTAACATTTGAAAAAACCGAGTATGCGGATTTACCTTATAAATTTGAGGCGGGAACACCAAATATTTCAGGAGTAATTGGTTTTGGTGCAGCTATCGACTATATGAACGATATTGGCTTTGATAATATTGAATCCTATGAGCAAGAACTTTTAAAATACGCAACAGATAGGTTAAAAGAAATACCAGGAATAAAAATTTATGGAAACGCAGTAAATAAAATTTGCATAATATCCTTTAATTTATCTAGTCATCATCCATCGGATATAGGTTCTATTCTAGATCAGTTTGGAATTGCTGTTAGGACGGGGCAACATTGTACTCAGCCCGTTATGGATTATTATAATATACCTGGTACTGTCAGAGTCTCTCTTTCATTCTATAATACAAAAAGTGAAATTGATTTATTTATTGATGCTTTAGAGAAAACATCAAACATGTTGGGATAATTCACTATTTTTGAATGTGGAAAATATTGAATCTATACAACAAGAGATTATCAATGAATTTGATTTTTTTGATGAATGGTCTGAGAAATATCAATATTTAATTGATTTAGGTAAAAACTTACCAACTTTTAATGAAATAAATAGAGTTAATGAAAATATAGTTAAAGGATGTCAAAGTAATGTTTGGCTTCATGCAGAAATTATTGATGATAAAATATTCTATACAGCAGATAGTGATGCAATTATTTCTAAAGGAATTATATCAATACTAATATCTGTTTTTTCTGGTCAAAAGCCAGAGGATATAATTACAGCTAAAATTGATTTTATCGATAAGATAGGATTGAGTAATCATTTATCCCTAACAAGAGCAAATGGTTTATTAGCGATGGTAAAACAAATAAAAATATATGCTATGGCATATGGTTCTAAAAAGTAAATTATGAGTGAAAATAAAATTGATCCAAATCTTCTAGGAGAAAAAATAGTCAATGAATTAAAACAAGTTTATGATCCTGAGATTCCAGTTGATGTTTATGAATTAGGTCTTATATATGATGTTTTTATTAATGAGTCTAATGAGGTAAAAATTTTAATGACATTAACGTCTCCAAATTGTCCAGTTGCAGAGAGTCTTCCAAAAGAAGTTGAAGACAAGGTAAAATCTCTTGACGAGGTAAAAGACGCTGAAGTTGAAATAACATTTGATCCTCCTTGGACTAAAGATCTAATGAGTGATGAAGCTAAGCTAGAGCTTGGCTTTATGTAAGAAAATTGAAATTGACTTAACGAGATCTATAGTATTAATTTCTGCATTTATATTTTCACATACTTTTTAAATTAAATTAAAAATTGCAGAAAACTGAGAAAATATTGATTATTTCATATTACTGGCCTCCAGCAGGAGGTTCTGGTGTTCAAAGGTGGATGTACTTTTCTAAATATCTCTCACAATTTAATTTCCAACCGATAATTTTATCAGTTAACCCAACATATGCATCATATTCATCTATTGATAAAAGCTTAGAAAATGGAGTTTCTAATATAGAGTCCTATAAAACTTTCTCATTAGAACCATTAAAGTTTTATTCGCTATTTAAATCTAACAAAGGAATCCCGCAATCTATAATTCCAAAAAAAACAATTTTTGATATTTTTTTGGCCTTTATAAGATTAAATTTCTTTATACCTGATGCTAGAATTGGATGGAATCCTTTCGCTCTAAAAAAGGCATTAAAAATTGTAAGAGATCAGAGAATAAAATACATTATTACAACTGGACCTCCTCATTCGACGCATTTAATAGGTTTAAAAGTTAAACAAATAACAGGCGTTAAATGGTTAGCTGATTTTAGAGACCCTTGGCAAGAGATATTTTATTTAAAGAACTTCTTTAGGTTTAATTATATTAAAAAGCTTGATTTAAGGTTAGAAAAAAAAGTTCTAAGTTCTGCTAATGCAATAATAACAACAGTTGGTGAAAAATATCATAATATTCTTAAGAATAAGATCCTTGTTAATCAAAATTTCTTTTCAATTTATAATGGTTATGACAAACAAGAATTTGATAAAGTAAAATCAACAAGACCTGATTATTTTAACATAGTTTTTACTGGTGTGCTTTCAGAAAATAATAATTATGAAATTTTTTTAAAAGCAATTAAAACATTAGATCCAATTAAGAATAATTTAAACATTAAATTTAATCTAGCAGGTAATATTGAGAAGGACATTATTGATTCGTTTTCAAATTTTGTTAAAACAAAATCAGCAGGATATTTATCTCACAATGAAGCTATTTCATTCATGAAATCTTCTCATTTGTTAGTTAATTTTAATTATCAGGGAACCAATAAACCAGACATGATTTCTGGTAAGCTTATAGAGTATCTTGCTACTGGGTCTCCTATTATTAATATATCACATACTAATTCAGAATCAGAGTCTCTTATTTCATTATCAGAAGATTCAGTTACAGCTTCACAACATGATCTAGATAAAATAGTTAGTTATATATCTAAAAGATACATTAATTGGTTTAAAGGAGAGTTTAAAGAAAAAATTCCAAATAATATAGATGAGTATTCAAGGTTAAATCTTACTAAAAAATTAGCTATTATTCTTAGTGAAATTTAGAATTATTTATACAATTTTTTTTCAATTATATATTTATATATTTCTTTAGGTAAATAACTTTTAATATCATCTCCTTCCTTCATTCTTTTTCTTATTTGATCACTTGATATCTCAATTTTAGGCGCATCAAGGATATTAATCTTGTTATTAGTAATTAATTCTTGATCTATATTAATATCTGTTTTTCTTGGATACACATAAACTCCCACAAGATCCAAAATCTTACTATAATCTTTCCAATGATGAAAATTAACAAGGTTATCTTCCCCTATTAGTAGTGTGAATTGTTGGTTAGGAAAATCCTCTGATAATCTATTAATAGTATCAATTGTATAATTAGGTTTATCAAGTTGAAATTCTATATCAGAAACTTTAATATTTTTTAAATGATTAAATGTATTATTTGCCATTTCAAGCCTATGATTATCTTGAATTAAATTATGATTTTTTTTAAAAGGATTTTGAGGAGTCAATACAACCCATACTTCATCCAAGTCTGTATTATTTATAAAATAATTAGCAAGAGCGATATGACCATTATGGATAGGATTAAAAGTTCCTAGATATAAACCAATTTTTTTCATTTATTGATTTAAAAAATTATTTACATAATCAAAAGCAATTCTTTTTGATTCTTCAAGTTCATCATTCAATATGATTTTATCAAAATCAGAAGAGTACTCCATTTCTTTGATTGCTTTTTGAACTCTTTTCTTAATGTCTTCTTGTGAATTGCCCCCTCTATTAGTAAGTCTTTCTTCTAAAACTTTTATGCTAGGGGGTTTAACAAAAATTGCAAGAGTTCTTTCAGGAAATAGTTTTTTTATATTAATACCACCTACTACATCAATATCAAAAATTACATGTTTTCCGTTTTGCCAATTTTTTTCAACCTCATCTTTAAGAGTTCCATAAAATGTTCCATCATATACTTCTTCGTACTCCAAAAATTTTCCATCATTGATTTTAATTATGAAATCCTCATTAGATAGAAAAAAGTAATCTTTACCATTTTTTTCATTTTCTCTTGGTTTTCTTGAAGTAGCAGAAATTGAAAAAGCAAGATTTAGCTTTTTATTTAATAAATACTGAACAAGAGTGGTCTTACCGCTGCCAGATGGAGCTGAGAATACAATTAGTTTTCCTTTACTCATTGTTTTTTTCTTTCATATCCATAGTAGAGGCTGAAAGTAACACTAATTAAAATTCACGAATTTTTATATTTCTAAATTTTACATCGTGACCGTGATCTTGTAATCCTATTTTGCCAGTTTTAAATTTCCCAAACATTGGAGTATAAACTGTATCAGGATGATCTATTTTTAAATAATAATCATCAGAGCTGAATTTTGAGCCACTAACTAGATTATCCCATTCAGGACCTGCAAGAGGAAAAGAGTATAAATCTTCACCATTAAATGTTACATCACCTATATTATTATTATGATCAATTTTAATTATAACATGGTTCCACTCTCCATGAGGTTTAGGCTTAACACCTTTAACAGAGATAAGGTCATACAATGCGGAAGCTTTATGATATTCTGTAGCAGCATAGTTATCATTATCCAAAACTTGAATTTCAGGACCAGTTTTATATGCTTGATCAAATTCATCAATTTCTTGTACACCAAAAAATATTCCACTATTTCCTCCTTTAGAAATATTCCATTCTAATGAAAGTTCAAAATTTGTATATTCTTTATCTGTAACCAGGTCTTCCTTTGTGACAAGTAGTTTATTTTTAAAAACTAATTGTCCATCTTTTGCTGACCATTGTTTTCCAGTATTATCTGAATTATAAACATGCCAACCATTCATGCTAGTTCCATCAAATAAATCAACCCATTGATTATTTTGGCTATTGCACCCAACAATAAATATTAATGTAATTAATAAAGTTTTTATTCTCATAGTTATATATTTAATATGTTTTTTAAATCATCTTCACTTAAAGCTCTACCAGCAAAATCATCAAACTTTTTATCAGTACAAGATATAATTAAATCTTTAATAAATTGCACTCCTTCTAGAGCTCCTTGTTCTGGACTTTTTATACAACATTCCCATTCCATAACAGCCCATAAATCACAACCGTATTGAGTAAGTTTTGAAAAAATTGTTTTAAAATCAATTTGTCCATCACCAGGAGATCTATATCTTCCCGCTCTATCTGCCCAATTTAGGTACCCTCCATAAATTCCTTTTTTACCATTGGGATTAAACTCTGCATCTTTTACATGAAAAGACTTGATAAATTCATGGTAGTGATCAATATAGGTTATATAATCTAGTTGTTGTAATATAAAATGACTAGGGTCATATAAAATCTTGACTCTCTTATGATTATTTGTTGCTTCAAGAAATCTTTCAAATGTAACACCATCATGTAAATCTTCTCCAGGGTGAATTTCATAACAAACATCAACTCCATTTTCATCAAATACATTTAGAATTGGAGTCCATCTTTTTGCAAGTTCACTAAATCCAAGTTCAACTAATCCTTTTGGAGCTTGAGGCCAAGGATGCCATGTATGCCACAAAAGTGCTCCTGAAAACGTAGCATGAGTTTTTAAGCCAAGCCTTTTACTAGCTATAGCAGCTTTTTTAACTGTTTCAACTGCCCATTCAGTTCTAGCTTTCGGATTGTTTTTTACTTTATCTGGAGCAAAATTATCAAACATTAAATCATATGCGGGGTGAACAGCAACAAGTTGTCCTTGAAGATGAGTTGAAAGTTCGGTAATTTCTAGACCAAAGGATTTAACAGTGCCAATAAGCTCATCACAATAATCCTGATTTTCAGCTGCTTTATCTAAATCGATTAAAAAGGATTCCCAAGTTGGGATTTGGATCCCTTTATATCCTAAATCAGCTGCCCATTTACACATTCCTTCAAGTGAATTTAAAGGTGCTTTTTTATCAATAAATTGAGCTAAAAAAATTGCAGGCCCTTTAATTGTTTTCATAACTAATTAGAATTTAGATTAACCCAAATATTACCTTTCTCATGAGATTCTACAGCTTTTTCAATAAACAGCATACCTCTAAGACCATCATTAAGTGTAGGATACTCATCATTAAAACTATTTTTATTATTTATTTTATTTGCAATGCCATTATAAATATTAGCCATAGAATCAAAAACACCTTCTGGATGCCCAGGAGGAAGTTTTGAAGCAGCTAATGAAAAATCTGAATTATATTCATGGCCAGGTTTTAATACTTTTAAAGGAGAATCTTCACTTAAATGATATAAATAATTTGGGTTTTCTTGCTCCCATTTTAAGGATCCCTTTTTACCATATATTGCTACAGAAAAATTATTTTCTTCACCAGTAGCTATTTGGCTTGCTCTAATTACTCCTTTAATATTTTCAGAGAACCTAATCAGTATTGTGCCATCAACATCCATCTTATTGTCTGGGTAGATATAATTTAGGTCTGCCAGTAAATGCTTTACTTCCATGCCAGATACATATTCAAGCATATCAAATGCATGAGTACCAATATCACCTATACAACAACTTATGCCAGATTTTTCTGGTTGAAGCCTCCAGGTTTCAGCCCTTTTTTTATCATCATGTATAATTGGATTTATCCATCCTTGATAATATTGAAGATCTACTTTTTGAATATCACCAATTAAACCCGATTCAATCATATTTTTCATTTGCCTTACCATAGGATAACCTGTGTAAGTATAAGTAACAGCAAAAACCAACTGTTTCTCTTTATTAATCCTATCTAATTCTTTTGCCTCTTCATATGAAGTTGTCATTGGCTTTTCACAAATAACATTAAAGTTATTCTCAAGTAATCTCTTTGCCATTGGATAATGGAGAAAATTTGGAGTAAGAATTGAAATAACCTCCATCCTTTTTTTTGGTTCTAACTTTAGCTCTTCCTCAATCATTTTTTCAAAATCTTCATAAATTCTGTTTTCATTTAAACCAATTTCTTTAGCAAATTTTAAATTTTCATCAAAATTTGGATTAAATACTCCACCAACAATTTCATATTTATTATGCATAGAAGCTGCTATTCTATGAAGTATTCCAACTAAAGAATCACCACCACCACCAAGAATACCAAGTCTAATCTTTCTACTCATTCTATTTCTTTACAATTATTTTTTCATTTTTAAAGGTCAAGATGAAAATAACTAGAACTACAGCTGCAAAAACAGCAGGGTAGGCCCATATTTCTTTCCAATCATGTCCAATCATCTCTCCCATTTCTTTTACAACATATTTACTTGTTATTATACCTGCCATTTTGAAACCAATTAACATTCCAACTCCGTATGTTGCTAGAGCAATTAAACCTTGAGCAGAACTTTTATATTTTTCACCTGCTTTGAAGTCAGTATATATTTGTCCAGAAACAAAAAAGAAATCATAACAAATTCCATGAAGTACAATTCCAAAAATTAACATCCAAATATTTGAGCCAGTATCACCAAATGCAAATAACACATATCTTAAACTCCAGGCTAGCATACCTACTATAAGTGTTTTTTTAATTCCATATTTATTTAGAAATAGAGGTAATAAGAGGATAAATAATGCTTCTGAAATTTGGCCAAGTGTCATTATACCAGCAGCGTTAGTCATTCCTATTGAGGGAAGAATACTAGATTGCTCAAGAGTTTTGGCTATTTGTATTTCATTTAAAAACATATTAGCGTCTTGATAGTAGAATGCTAAAGGAATACAGATTAAAATAGATGAAAGGAAAAACACTAGATATCTAGTGTCCTTTAATAAAATTAATGCATCTAAACCTAATATTTCTGATATACTAGGATTTGTACTTTTAGCCTTAGGTGGGGTTTTTGGTAATATAAAACTAAATATTCCAAGTAAAATAGAAGCTATAGATGCTAGATAAAAAGTATATTCTAGTATACTCTTAGATTCCCATGCATAAAAGCTTATTACTAATCCAGCAACAATCCAACCTATTGTTCCCCAAACTCTGACTTTGGGGAATTGTTTTGAAGGATCCTCCATTTGTCTAAATGCGATTGAGTTAACAAGTGCAAGAGTTGGCATAAATAAAATCATGTAAATTAAAATGTATGGATAGAATGTACTAAATCCTACAGCAATTGAACACATAAAAAGTAATCCTCCTCCAATTATATGAATAATAGCTAAAACCTTTTCAGCATTAAAATATCTATCCGCAATAAGACCAATTATAAATGGTGAAATTATAGCTCCCCATGATTGAGTACTATATGCTAAGCCAATATTAGCATCTGAAGCACTGAAAGCTTGAGATAAAAAAAATCCCATTGTAACAAACCAGCACCCCCAGATAAAAAACTCAAGGAACATCATTATACTTAACTTAGATTTTATAGGGCCATTCATTCTTTTTCTTACTTTATATTGATTTACCAGTTTTAATTAATAGGTCTCTAGTAGCTTTAATACCTTCAACCTCAGATAATCTATTTCCTTCATATTCAACACCAATATATCCGTTATAACCAAAACTCTTAACAATTTGTAACATTCTTTGATAATCAATTGTTGTTTCATCACCCTGATTATCAAAATCATTTGATTTAGCACTAACGGCAAATGCTTTAGGCATCATTTCTTCAACACCTTGATAAGGATCATAAACTTCTTCACATGTTCCATCAAAAATTGACCCGTAACCTTCATCTGCCATACAGAAATTCCCAAAGTCTGGAAGTGTTCCACAATTGTCCATGTTAACAGAATTAATAACATTCATAAGCGCAGGAATGTTTGAGGTTATCCTCCCATGATTTTCCACGGTAACATTAATATTATGACCAACTGCGAATTCAGACAATTTACTTAAACTATCTATTGAAAGCTGTGTCCATGTATTTACGTCCTTAGACCCATAAAGATTTAATCTTATTGTACTACAATTCATCTCAGCTGCGGTTTCTATCCACCTTTTGTGATTGTCAATAGCTTTAGGTCTGGCATCATTATTTTCATCTGCAAGATTACCTTCTGAATCAATCATTATTAATACATTTTCAATTCCATTGTCCATAGCTAATTCATTATTTTTTTTGATAAAGTTTTTGAGAGCATCACTTTTATTTTCTACTTTCATTACATCATCATAAAGAGCATTAACATATTCAATTCCATCAAAGCCTAGAGTTTTTGCATTTTGGGCAAAAGTGTATGGAGACATGATCCCGTTTTGAATAGCTCTGTGGAAGGACCATTGTGCTAGAGAAAGTTTAAAAAAGATTTCTTTTTCTTTCTCACATGATAAATAGCCTAGGGAAGACACTCCAATGGCTCCACTTGCCGCTATTTTTAAAAATTCTTTTCTTTTCATCTTATAGTTTTTTATGATTTATACTTTATAAATTTAATTAAATTAATGTGATATTAAACCCAATAATATTATATTTAATTAAGGTATAAAAAAAATGAATAATAATTTTGATGCTATTGTAGTTGGAACAGGTATAAGTGGTGGATGGGCTGCAAAAGAACTTACAGAGAAAGGTCTTAAGACTTTAGTCCTTGAGAGAGGTCGAATGATTAAGCACATTGATGATTATCACACTGCTAATATGGATCCATGGGACTTTGAGGGGGGTAATACCATAACTCAAGATGCACGAAAAAAACAACCGAAACAAAGTAGAACAGGTTATGTTAATAAGGAAGACTCAAGACATTTTTTTGTTAATGATTTAGAACACCCATATAATGATGATGCTAATAAATTTAATTGGATAAGAGGGTACCATGTTGGAGGAAGGTCTATTACCTGGGGAAGACATACATATAGATTAAGTGATCTAGACTTTGAAGCAAATTTAAAAGATGGAATTGCAATAGATTGGCCAATAAGATACAAAGATATATCTCCATGGTATGATTATGTAGAACAATATATTGGTGTACAGGGAAGAAGTGAGGGTTTGTCTCATTTTCCTGATGGTAAATTTCTTAAACCATTTGAGTTAAATGTTTTAGAGAAACATATGCGTGAAAGGATATCTAAAAACTTCTCTGATGGAAGAATTCTATCAAATGCAAGAACTGCACATGTAACTGAAGGCACCAAACCTGGACTTGGAAGAGTTACTTGTCAATATAGAAATAGATGTATTAGAGGATGTCCTTATGGAGCATATTTTAGTAGTAATTCATCAACACTTCCTGCTGCGGAAGCTACAGGAAATATGACATTAATGCCAAATTCTATAGTTCATGAGATAATTTATGATGAGGACAATAAAAAAGCAAAAGGGGTAAGGGTAATTGATACAATAAATAAACAATCATATGACTATTTTGCTAAAGTAATCTTTTTATGTTCTTCTACAGTAGCCTCAACTTCAATATTAATGCAATCAAAGTCGAATAGATTTCCAAATGGTTTGGGGAATGACTCAGGAGAGCTAGGTCATAATATAATGGATCACCACTTTCAGGTTGGTGCTAGTGGTAAATTTAATGGATTTAAAAATAAGACTACTTATGGAAGAAAACCTGCAGGATATTATATACCAAGATTTAGAAATATTGGGGGAGTAACTAATCGTAAAGATTTTATAAGAGGATATGGATATCAAGGAGGAGCTAATAGAGGATTTATGAGCATTGGAGACAGTAAAGAAGAAATGGTGTCTTATGGACCTAGATTAAAAGAAATTATTGTTCAGCCTAATGAATGGACAGCTAGTATGGGTGCTTTTGGAGAAATTTTGCCTTATCATGATAATAACATGGAACTTGATTATAATAAAAAAGATAAGTGGGGACTACCAACTGTGACATTTAATGCAACAATAAGAGAGAATGAAATTTCTATGAGAAAAGACATGAAAGAACAAGCTGAAGAAATGCTGGAGAGATCTGGATTTACAAATGTATCTGGACATGAAAGTAAATATACATTTGGTAATGGAATTCATGAAATGGGGACAGCAAGAATGGGGCATGATCCTAAAACTTCAGTTTTAAATAAGTTTAACCAGGTTCATAGTGTTAAAAATGTTTATGTTACTGATGGTGCATGTATGACATCATCAGGATGTCAAAACCCCTCTATAACATATATGGCACTTACTGCAAGAGCTGCAAATCATGCAGTTGATGAATTACAAAATATATAATATGGACAGGAGATCAGCAATAAAAAATATTACCCTTTCCTTTGGAACAATAACTCTTTCAACTGGAACTATATCTATGATCCAAAGCTGTCAAACAAACTCAACTGATTGGAGTCCAAAGTTTTTTTCTTTAGCTCAAATAAATTTTTTAGATAGAGTCCTTGAAATAATAATTCCAGAAACTGATTCCCCTGGTGCGAAATCTTTAAAATTAGTCCGATTTGTTGATGCATATCTTTATAAGAATTTTAGAACAGAAGAACAAGAATTTTTGTTATCTACGATGCAAGACTTCATAAATATGATTTTAGAATCTAAAAATATTAGTTCAGTTTCTGATATTGATGACCCAATAATTGAAAAATACTTTTCATTGCATATAGATAACGAAAAGATTATTGCTCAAGATGGTAATAATTATTCTCAGATTTGTGGCTTGTTTAGAGAAATGGCTGTTAGATCATACAAGTTAACGGAATATGTTCTTACAAATAAATTAGGTTACATTCCAATTCCTGGATACTATGATGGAAATGTTGATATTTAGTTCCTTTTCGATACCATATAAACACCTAGAAAAACTAAAAGACAAGCAAATACTTTTGTAAAATCTAATGAATCATTTCCAGTTGCAAGAGCAAAAATTATTGTAATTATGGGTTGTAAATAGATGAAAGATCCAACAGTTGTAGGTGATAAGGTTTTTAAAGCATATGTATTAAATAAATAAGTAAAAAAAGTTGTTCCAACAACTACATATGTCATTCTCCAAATTGCAAACCATGGAAGAGAGTTCCACTCAACAGAATTAAATTCACTAATTGTTAGAGGAGTTGATAAAATCAATCCAAATAAAAATGTCCATTTCATAAGTGTAAAAACATTATATTTTTTTGTTAAGGGTTTAATAATTACTAGATATCCTGCAAATGCAGAAGCATTTAAAAGAAAAAGAGAATTTCCAACAGGAATATTTGGTGCATTTATTCCAGTTTTAGCAGAATTAAAAATTAAAAATAGTGCACCTGAAAACCCAATCAATATTCCAGAAAGTTTGATAAATGTTATTTTCTCTTTTAAAAATATATATGATAGAATTAGTACTATTACAGGAGCTATTGTTATTATAACTCCACTATTGATAGGAGTGGAAAGTTCTAGCCCTCTAAAAAATGCTAGCATATTTATACACATACCAAGGATTGAAGCAATAATTATAATTATGAAGTCTTTTTTATCTACTTTTTCCTTTGGAGTAAAACAACTAATTATCCAAAAAAGTGCTGTTGCCCCAAGAAGCCTTAACATTATAAATCCAAATGAACCAATATATATTGGCATAACTTCTTTAGCTATAGTATGATTTATACCATATATGGTTGTTGCTGCAAATGCTGCTAATAAAGCTAAATATCTAAAGTTCATCAGTCATAAAAGAGATAAGAATTTCACCACACAAAGAAATATCATTTTATTCTAAAAAAAGAGTAAATACTTAAAATTCCAATATCTTTATGGAATACTATACATTGATTATTACAATGAAAAAGAAAATGAAATTTAATACAAAGACAATTCATGGAGGACAAATTCTTGATCCTGCATATGGTTCTGTAATGACACCTATATATCAAACCTCAACATACGCTCAAACCTCTCCTGGTAAACATAAAGGATATACATATAGTAGAACGCACAATCCAACAAGAACAAATCTTGAAAATTCTATAGCTTCTTTAGAAAATGGAAAATATGGATTAGCTTTTTCATCTGGATTAGCTGCAACAGATGCGCTTTTAAAAACCTTAAATCCTGGAGATGAAGTAATTTCTACAAATGACCTTTATGGAGGTAGTTATAGGTTATTTAAAACAATATTTCAGAAATATGACATTAAATTTCATTTTGTTAACATGGAGGATATAAAAAATATTGAAGATAAAATCACAAAAAACACTCGACTTATATGGATTGAAACACCAACAAACCCAATGATGAATATTATCGATATTAAGTCTCTTGCAAAACTTTCAAAAAAAAATAAAATTCTTTTGTGTGTTGATAACACATTTGCCTCTCCTTATCTTCAAAGACCATTAGAATTGGGAGCTGATATAATAATTCATTCAGCAACAAAATATATAGCAGGACACAGTGATGTTATAATTGGTGCAATTGTAATTAATAATAAAAGGTTATATGAAAGATTATCATTTATTCAAAATGCATCGGGTGCTACTCCTGGTCCTATGGATTCTTTTTTGACATTAAGAGGGATTAAAACACTTCATCTTAGAATGCAAAGACACTCTGAAAATGCAAAGAAGATTGCTTATTTTTTAAAGAGAAACCCTAAAATAGGGAAAGTATATTGGCCTGGGTTCTCAGATCATACAAATCACAAAATTGCAAAAAAACAAATGAAAGATTTTGGAGGTATCGTTTCATTTATCCCAAAACAATCAAATTTTAAAACTGCAAAAAAAATTGCAGAAAAGTTAAAACTATTCACTGTAGCTGTATCTTTAGGTGGGGTAGAGAGTTTATGTTGTCACCCTTCTAGCATGACACATGCTTCAATATCACCAGAGGATAGGAAAAAATCAGGTCTGGTAGATTCTCTTTTAAGACTAAGTATTGGAATTGAAGATGTAGATGATTTAATTGATGATTTAAAACAAGCAATAGGCTGATACATGGATATTTCAAAAGACAAAAAAATTTACTTTGCTTCAGACAACCACCTTGGAGCTCCTTCAAATAAAGAAAGTCGAATAAGAGAAAAGAAATTTGTTAAGTGGCTTGATAGTATAAAAGAAGATGCTGAAATAATTTTTCTATTAGGGGATTTATTTGATTTCTGGTTTGAATATAAACACTCTGTTCCCAAAGGTTTTACAAGAACACTTGGTAAGTTAGCTGAACTATCTGATCAGGGAATAAAAATTTATTTTTTTGTTGGTAATCATGATTATTGGATGAATGATTATTTTAAAAAGGAACTAGGGATTAAAGTTTTTAAAAACCCTGAAGTTTTTGTTTTTAATTCTAAATCCTTTTTTATAGGACATGGAGATGGGTTAGGCCCTGGTGATAAAGGATACAAAAGAATGAAGCTTATATTGTCAAATCCTTTTTTCATATGGTTATTCAGACTTATACATCCAGATATTGGAATTTCTCTTGGAAAATACTTTTCTCAAAAAAACAAGCTTATTTCTGAAGAAAAGGATGTTGACTTTAAAGGAGAAGATAATGAATGGCTAATTAGATATTCCAAAAAGAAATTAACTGAGGATCATATTGATTATTTTATTTTTGGCCATAGGCATTTTCCAATTGTACATCAACTTAAATCTAAATCCAAGTATATTAACTTAGGTGATTGGATTACTCATTTTACATTTGGTGTTTTTGATGGAAAGACATTTAATTTAAGAAATTATCTAAAGAAAAATGATTGAATCAAAAAAATCAAATTTTGAGAGAACTGTCCTAGTTGGTATAATTAATGATTTACAAAATGAAGAAAAATTAAATGAATTTCTTGAGGAGTTGGAATTTCTATCAGTAACTGCGGGAGGTAAAGTTGTAAGAAAATTTAAACAGAAAATAAATACTCCAAACCCAAAGACATTTATAGGAAAAGGGAAAATTGATGAAATTCAAAAATATATCAAGAACAATGATGTGTCAATAGTTGTTTTTGATGATGAACTATCGCCTACTCAACAATCAAATATAGAGAGACTTCTGAAATGTAAAATACTTGATAGAACAGCATTAATACTTGACATTTTTGCCCAGAGAGCGAAAACAAGTTATGCTAAAACTCAAGTTGAATTGGCTCAATATGAATATCTATTACCTAGGTTAAAAGGATTATGGACACACCTTGAAAGACAAAGAGGGGGAATTGGAATGAGAGGTCCTGGTGAAACTGAGATTGAAACTGATAGAAGAATAGTTAGAGATAAAATTTCATTATTGAACAAGAAGTTGTCAGTTATTGATAAGCAAATGAAAGTCCAAAGAGGGAATAGGGGTTCATTAGTTAAAGTTGCTTTAGTAGGTTATACAAATGTTGGTAAATCAACAATCATGAACCTAATATCAAAAACGAATGTTTTTGCTGAAGATAAACTTTTTGCAACATTAGACACGACGGTTAGAAAAGTTGTTATTAATACCTTGCCATTCCTTTTAACAGATACTGTTGGATTTATAAGAAAATTACCTACTCAATTAATTGAGTCATTTAAAAGTACTCTTCAGGAAGTTAAAGATGCAGACATACTTCTTCATGTGGTGGATATATCTCATACTAGTTTTGAAGAACATATAAATTCAGTTGATAAAATATTATATGAGATTAATTGCCACAATAAGTATACTCTCATGGTATTTAATAAAATAGATAATTATGATAATGAAAGTTTTATAGACAAGAGCAAAGGAGTTGAGTCTAATGGAGATAATATATCATTAATAAAGTGGAAAAATACTTGGATGAATAAAACCGAAGGTAAAGCCTTATTTATTTCGGCAACAAGGAAACTTAATATAGAAAATTTTAAAAAACAAATTTATCAAATTATAAGAGAAGTGGATATGAGTCATTATCCAAAAAATGATTATTTATATCCCGAATATTTTTCAAAGGGATAGTTTTGTAATGACTGTAAATAATGATATTTTAACCAATTCTTAACAGATATAGTTTAAATATTTTTTGAAATTTGTGCTCATTAATCAATTTAAAGATGAAAGAGAAAATAGATTTAAGTAAGAAAGATGAAAAAATAAAAGAAGAGAGTGCTTTTATAGATCTTCTTACAATGGAGATAAATAAAAAAATTATTGGTCAGAATAAAATGATCGAGAGACTCTTAATAGGATTATTAGGGAGAGGACATGTTCTTTTAGAGGGAGTCCCGGGATTAGCTAAAACATTAGCCATTAGTAGTCTTAGTGATGCAGTAAAGGGAACTTTTCATCGTATACAGTTTACTCCTGATTTACTTCCTGCAGATGTAACAGGAACAATGATATATAATATGAAACAGGGAGACTTTTCAATAAAAAAAGGTCCTGTTTTTGCAAATTTTGTTTTGGCTGATGAAATTAATAGAGCCCCAGCAAAAGTTCAGTCTGCTCTTCTTGAAGCTATGCAAGAGAAACAGGTGACTATTGGGGATAAGACTTTTAAGCTTTCTGAGCCTTTTTTAGTTATGGCTACTCAAAACCCTATTGAACAAGAAGGTACATATCCTCTACCAGAGGCCCAGATAGACAGGTTTATGATTAAGGTTATTGTGGATTATCCAGAAATTGAAGAAGAACAAAAAATAATTAATTTAAATCTTAGTAGATCTCAAGAGAAAATAAAACAAATAGTATCTACAAAACAAATTTTAACTGCTCAAGAATCTATTCATGAAGTTTATATGGATGAGAAGATTGAAAAATATATTTTAGATTTAATTTTTTGTACTAGATATCCTGATAAATATAAACTTGAGGATATCGCACCATTAATTTCATTTGGTGCCTCTCCTAGAGGAAGTATAAACCTTGCTCTTGCTTCAAAATGTTATGCATTTGTCAAACATCGAGGATATGTAATACCAGAGGATGTTAGAGAGGTCATTTATGATGTTCTTAGACATAGAATAGGACTTACTTATGAAGCTGAAGCAGAAAATGTTTCCACAGAAGACTTAATTACAAAAATTATAAATACCATAGAGGTCCCATAATTGCATTTATGGATACAAAAGAACTACTTAAGAAAGTAAGAAAAATTGAAATCAAGAGTAGGAGCTTAAGTGACAACCTTTTTGGTGGGGAGTATTTAAGCACCTTCAAAGGGAGAGGTATGACTTTTAGTGAAGTTAGAAAGTATGAGTTTGGAGATGACATAAGATCAATCGATTGGAATGTAACTGCAAGATACAATGAACCATTTATAAAAATTTTTGAAGAAGAAAGAGAATTAACAGTAATGCTACTTGTTGATGTTAGTGGTTCTGAAGCATTTGCAACAAAGAATAAATTAAAAAAAGAAATAATTACTGAAATAGCAGCAACACTTGCTTTTTCTGCTTTAAAAAATAATGATAAGGTTGGAGCAATACTATTCTCTGATAAAGTAGAACTATTTATCCCCCCTAATAAAGGAAAAACGCGTATTTTAAGAATTATTAGAGAGCTGATTGAATTTACACCAAATAGCATAAAAACTAATATTGACTCATCTTTAAGATTTCTTTTAAATGTAATCCAGAAAAAAGCAATTGTCTTTTTGCTATCTGATTTTATTGATGATAATTATGAAAAATCGCTAAAACTTGCATCAAAGAAATTTGATCTGACTGGGATTAGAATTTATGATATAAAAGAAACTGAAATACCCAAAATAGGAATAGTGCCAATTATTGATGCTGAATCAGGAAAACTGGAATGGGTTGACACTAATTCTAAAAAGGTAAGACATAATTATAAAACTAATTATGACAGGAATATTAAGCAATTTCATAGTCTATTTAATAAAAATGGAGCTGGTATAATTGATTGTAGAGTTGATGAGAGTTATGTAAAAAAACTTTTAGGCTATTTTAAATTAAGAGCGTAGTGAAAAAAATATTTTTCATATTAGTCTTTAACTGTGCAGTTTTATTTGGTCAATCAGCAAGCTTTGATAAGAATATAGAGATAAATGCAGAGGTTGATTCGACAAGTTTTAAAATTGGAGAGAAAATAGACTATTATATAAAAATATCTCTCGACAATAATTATAATATAAAATTTTCTGAAAAACCTAATTTCTTGCCTTTTGAGGTTTTAGAATCTTTTAAAACAGATACTCTAAATGAGAGTGATAAATTTTCAATTGTAAAGAAATATTCTTTAATTAATTTTGAGCCTGGTGAATTTTGGATTCCTCCTCAAAGAATATTATTTGATAATTCAATTAAGTATTCTGATTCGTTACTTGTTATTATTAATGATGTTGAAGTTGATACGATTAAACAGAATTTATATAATATTAAACCAATTATACCAGTTAAAAGAAATTACACCAATGTTGTAAGATTTATATCTATCCTGTTATTTATATTATTTATTATCTGGTACTATATGATTTATAGATTAAAGGGGAATAGAGAGAATACTTTTAATGAAAATGAATCATACTATGAAATTGCAACAAAAAAAATTAATCAATTAAAGACCTTAACACCAAAAAATCAAAATGAGTTTAAAGAATTTTATACTAATTTGGTAGACTCTTTAAGAGAATATCTTGAATTCCAATTTCAAATTCCTGCGCTTGAAAGCACATCAAGTGAACTCCTTATAAGAATTAAAGTATTTACAAATAATAAGAAATATGAAATTGCAAATAAAAAATTTAAAGATATTGAAAAGTTATTCTCAAAGTCAGATTTAATTAAATTCGCAAAGTCTTTACCTTCAAAAAACGAATTATCTATTGATATAGAAACTATTTCTAGTTTTATAGAAAAAGTTAATGATTTATATATAAAAGAACTTGAGTTAGAAATTGAATCTCAGGATCTTACTGGTTATAATAAAGAAGCAAAAAATACTTTTCAATTAAAAAAGCTAGCCTATTTATTTATTGGTTCAATTTTATCAATTCTATTATTCTCATTTCTAATTTTTGGATACTATCCAGTAAGGGATACACTATTGCTTCACCCAACAAGAAAATTATATAAGAAAAACTGGTATTCAAGTCAATATGGATCTCCTCCAGTTGAGATTCAAACACCTGAAATATTATTTAGATCGGAAGATACTTTAGGAATAACCAAATTTAATTTTGGAGATTTTGGAAATCCATTTTTTATTGAATTAAAATTTAATGATGTAATAAAAGGGAAACAGGTTTCTGATTTAAATACACTATTCAATAATTCTCTTGAAAAATTACAAGGTTTAGGGGCAAAAAACATTTTAATGAATGATGAAACATTTACAATCAAATCTGGTGATATGGGCTATAAGTTTTTTGGAAGTCTTGATTTTAGCGAAAACAATAATCTTATAAGGTCAAGTTTTACATCTATTGTTTTCCCGTATGATCAAGTCACTATATCTCTAACTATTATATATGTTAAAGAAGATAGGTACTCAGATAAAGTAGAAGAAAGAATCTTGGAAAGTTTAAATATAATTAAAGAACTATGATGTTTACAGATTTTTATTTTGCAAATCCTAGATATCTATTATTGTTAATATTAGTTCCAATTATAGTTTATTATTTAGTTATTATTTCAAAGCAACTTCAAGCTACTCTTAAATTTCCATCAACAGATGTACTAAAACAAAATAGAACGAATTTCACCAAGATAAGACCAATTATATATGTTTTTAGGTTATTGGCAATTATTTTAATTATTATTTCTTTAGCTAGGCCTCAAACTAAAGAAACTTCAACTAGAATAAAAACAACTAGAGGAATCGATATTGTTATGGTTATCGATATTTCATCTAGTATGTTAGCAAAAGATTTAAAACCAAATAGACTCTCTGCATTAAAGAAAGTTGCAGCAAATTTTATCGATAATAGACCTAACGACAGAATAGGTCTTGTTGTATATGCTGCAGAGAGTTATACTAAAACACCTGTAACTAGTGATAAAAAAATAATTAAACAAGTGCTTTCTGAAATTAATTATGACCCTATTTTAGAAGATGGGACAGCAATTGGCATGGGACTATCTACTGCTGTTAATAGATTAAAAGGTAGTGTAGCAAAAAGTAAGGTAATCATCCTGTTAACTGATGGAGTCAATAATTCAGGTTTTATTGATCCAAGAATTGCTGCAGAATTAGCTGCAGAGTATGAAATAAAAACTTATACAATAGGTATAGGAAGTAATGGAAGAGCTCTTGCACCTGTTTCTATTTTACCAAATGGAAATTTTCAATTTAGCTTAACTAATGTAGAAATAGATGAAGATTTATTAAGAAATATTTCTGAGAGAACATCTGGTAAATATTTTAGAGCTACAGACAATCTAGAACTTGCAAATATCTATGAAGAGATAAACAAATTAGAAAAAACTGAAATAAACGAAACAGTTTATACAAATTATAATGAGAAATATCGATTATATTCTATTATAGCCCTTATTTTCTTATCAATTGAATTTATATCAAGAAAAACTATATACAAAAGCTTTATTTAATTATGTATCAATTAGATTCTCCATATTATTTATATCTATTAATAATCATTCCGATTTTATTAATGATTAATATTATTTATATGGTTTGGAGAAAAAAAACTCAAGAAAATTTTTCTTCAAGAGAATTATTAGAAAAATTAAGTCCAAATCGTTCAAATTTTAAGATAAAATTAAAAATGCTTTTTGAAATATTGGCGATTTTTCTACTTATAATAGCTCTTGTAAATCCTAAAATTGGGACTGAATTAAAAACTGTAAAAAGAGAAGGAGTAGATATAGTATTTGCTCTTGATATATCCAAGAGTATGTTAGCAGAAGATGTTGCACCAAATAGACTTCAAAAATCGAAACGTTTAATTTCTGAGATTATTAATTCTTTAGGTAGTGATAGGGTAGGAATTCTAGTTTATGCTGAACAAGCTGTCCCACAAGTTCCTTTAACAACAGATTTCGCATCAGTAAAAAACTTTTTGCGAATGATAGATACAGATATTTTATCATCACAAGGCACATCAATTGATTCAGCTTTAAATCTTTCAATAAATTATTTTGATAAAGATTCTGATACTAATAGAGTATTAATTATACTTTCTGATGGAGAAGATCATGATGATATTTCTCAAAAAATTGTAGAGTCAATACCTGCTGAAGGTATCAATCTATTAGCAGTTGGTATCGGAGATGATAATGGTTCAACTATTCCTCTAAGAATTAATGGAGTAATTGATTCATACAAAAAAGATAATAATGGTCAAGTTGTCATAACAAAGAGAAATTCAGAAATTTTACAGAAATTGGCTAAAGGTTCTAATGGCATATATCTTGATGGTAATGATACAGAGATGGTTCTGGATAATATAAAAACTAAATTGAATGAAATTGATAAGACAGAATTTGAAACCAATAAATTTGTAGACTATAGACAAAGGTTTCAATTTTTTCTTTCACTTTCTTTATTTTTTATTATAGCTGACGTATTTTTATTTGAAACTAAGACAAAATGGATACAAAAATTGAATTTATTTAATGAAAAATAGAATTTTAAAATATATAATATGTTCCTTTCTGGCAATCTCAGGATTATACTCTCAGAGTACAAGAGATAATAACACATTTAAGGGAAACAAAAATGTAATTAGCAAGAAGTATAATAAAGCTGAAGTAAACTATAGAAAGGCGCTTTCTGAATCTGAAAAAGAAACTAGAGCATCTCATAATTTAGGAAATGTTTTATTTGAGAATAATAATTATGATGAGGCAATACAAGAATATTTTAAAACACAAAAAAACTCAGAGATTGATCTAGAGAAGCATTCTGCATTTCACAATCTTGGAAATTCATATATGAAAAAAAAGGATTATGCTCAAGCCGTTGATTCTTATAAAAATGCATTGAGAAATAATCCTGAAGATAATGAAACTAGATATAATTATGCTATTGCAAAAAAGTTTCTTGAAGGAGATAAAAGAAATAAATCACAAAACAATAATAAAGAGTCTGAAGAATCAAAAAATGATAAATCTGAACAAAAGGATAATAATAAAGAAAAAGAAAACAATAACGAAGAGAAGCAAGAGTCTGAAAATCAAAAACCAAATGATCAAAAAGATCAAAAAGAAAAAGGAGGAGGTTTATCAAAACAACAGATGGAAAATTTATTAGAGGCAATAAACAATATTGAAAATGATGTAATTAAAAAAGTGAATGCAAATAAGAAGAAGGTTAAAACGTCTAAAAAGTCAGAAAAGGATTGGTGAAAACATTATTTAAACATATAGGTCTATATGCTCTGATACTTAATAGCAGTTTAATTATTGCCCAAGTTAACTTTGAAGCAACGCTTAGTAAGAATAAATTGGGACTTAATGAAAGGTTAAGAATAGATTTTGTAATGAATAAGAATGGGGATAATTTCACACCTCCAAATTTTGAAAATTTCCAAATAATAGGTGGCCCAAACCAATCAATAAAGACTTCATATCTTAATGGTGAGAAAAGCTTCTCAAAAACTTTTTCTTATTTTTTGAAGCCTTTAAAAAAGGGAAAATTAGTTATATATCAAGCCACTGTTACAATTGATGGCCAAGAATATAAATCAGTGCCTGTTGAGGTTAATGTGACCAATTCTGTAAAAGGGGCTAATTCAAATTCTGATGAAAACTATTTTGATGATGATAATATTGAGCTAATTGCTTCTGTTTCAAAAAGCTCTCCATATATTAATGAACCTATAACTATTGTATACAAACTATATTATAAAAGTCCTATAAATGTTTCAGATGTAAGAGAATCAGAATCGCCAAAATATAAAGATTTCTGGAGTCAAATCATTAAAATTCCTCAATTAAAAGTTGAAAGAGAAACTTATAAAGGTCAAATTTATAACGTTGTTGACTGGAGAAAAGTAGTTTTGTATCCTCACAGAGATGGTAATCTTGAAATTAGTCCTTTATCTTTAAATTTAGTTCTAGATTTTCCTACAAATAGAAGAGATTTCTTTGGTAATATAATATATGACCAGGCTTCTAAGATTATTACTACTGGTAGTAAAATTATTACAGTTAGAAAATTACCAGATAATGGAAAACCTAAAAATTTTTCTGGTGCAGTAGGACAATTCGAGTTCGATGTAATTCTTAACAAGAATTCCTTAAAAGCTTCTGAATCATTTCAAGCTAAAGTTAAAGTTACGGGTCAAGGAAATCTTAAACTATTTGATTTGCCTAATTTGATGGTTCCTGCTTCAATGGAGCTTTATGAACCTGAAAGAAAAGAAAATGTAAAAACTAATTTATCAGGAATGTCTGGAACAATTGAGAATATATATACTATTGTTCCTAAATATCAAGGAAAATTCCCTATACAAGAGTTAGAATTTTCATATTTTGATCCATTAGAAAAAACATATAAGACTTTAAAATCTCAAAAATTGAATATTGATGTTTTTGAAGGGCCAACTTTATCTTCAAATAGTAATGAGAACATATTATTGCCTGTTAGTGAGTCTTTTAGGTTTATAAAAAAAGAAAACAATTTTACAAGAATTAATAAAGAACAATTCTCAAATACAAGCACTTTTTATATTCTTTTATCAATTCCATTATTATCTCTTTTATCTTTTATAATTTTTTATAGTCTTCCGAAAAGAAGGGAATTAAATAATTATGAAAAGATAAAAAAGGTGTATAAGCAAATTAAAATAAATCTAAATAATGCTGAAAAATCAATAGGAAATAAAGATAAATTTTATGATTTAGTTGAAAAGGCCATTTATAATTGTTTAAAAGCAAGATTCTCTATTGAAACTAATAAGTTGAATAAGGAATCTATTAAAAAACAAATGATTTTGGATGGTATTTCTGTTGATAAGATAGAAATAATTTTGAAGTTGGTTGAAAGTTGTGAAAGAGCAAGATATTCTAATTCGTCAGATTATGAGATGACTAATGATCTGAATACTGCACGTAAAATATTTGATGAAATATTAAAAAAATAACAAATGGGGTTAAATATAATTTACATATTATTTTATTTTTCTGTTTTTTTCCAATCTAATGGTCAAATATTTGAATCAGCAAATAATTATTATAGTAACGGAGATTATAATGGCGCAATCAATCTTTATCTCCAAATTCTTGATTCAGGATATGAAAGCCATTCTCTTTACTTCAATCTAGGAAATTCATATTATAAATTAAATAATATAGCTGAAAGTAATTATTATTTTGAGATGGCAAAAAAGTTATCTCCAAATGATTCAGATACAAGTATTAACTTATCTTTTGCGCAAAATATGAGAATTGATAAAATTGAGAAACTTCCAATTTCTCAACTTGAAAGCATTCGGGGTTCAATAATAAAGTTATTTTCAGTAAATACTTGGAAAATAATTTTTCTAACATTTATTTGGCTGCTCTGTATATCTATAATTTTATACATATACTATGCTGATCCTTTTAAGAAGAAACTTTTTTTTAATATTTCAATTGCATTAGTTATAGTCTCTTCTTTGATATATTGGATTAGTTATGAAAAAGAAATAAAGACTGAGAAAGTTTATGGAATAGTTTATCCTAAAGAAATTGAAGTTTGGAGTGAACCCAATAAATTATCTGAACTTAAATTTTTGTTGCATGAAGGTACCAGAGTTGAATTGATAGATAAAGCTCAAGATTGGTTAAATATTAGACTTCAGAATGGAACAACTGGTTGGCTATATTCAGATTCGATAAAATCGATTAAGTAAATTTTTGTAAAAACACCTCATCCTCATTCTCGATTATATTAAAAAGAATTTCAGATAAATCAAGAAGAAATCCATACATAAAAGAGTTTGTTATTATGTTAAGATTAACAGGTTCAATAGAATGAACTATCCAAACAAAAACGATGAATAATAAGGACCATTTAATTAAACCAAAAATAGCACCAAAGACACTATTAAATAATCCAAGATTAACAACTTTGATAAATTTTGTTACAGATTTTGCAAACAGGGTAACTAAACTGTAGGTAATAAAAAAGGTTATTAAAAAAACAAATATTTTTAATAAACTGAAATTAATATTAAAAGAATTATATAAAAAATTTGAGATTAAATCATCAAAATTTATTGCTATTGAAAATCCTAGAAAAATAGCTAATAAACTTGATATTTCAACTATTAAACCTTTAGAGAAACCTCTAAATGATCCATAAGCAATTAAGCCAATTGAAATTAAATCAAATAAATTCATTAAACTTGAATTATATTTGCAATATACATAACCTTAATTTTAGGCTTTAAATATTAAGAGATTATTTAAATAGAATTTGTCAACACTTAAATAAAATGAAGAAAGAGTTACTTAATCATTTGGATTACATAAGAAAATTTAATTCTCATGAAATTGAGAAAATAGAGAATTTTAAAATAAAATACCTAGGAAGAAAAGGAATTATTAACGATTTGTTTTCAAAGTTTAAAGATGTTCCAGCAGAAGAGAAAAGAGAAATTGGACTTAAGATAAATGAATTAAAGAATTCAGTTCAAAATAAATATGATGATTTAATTAATAAAACTGAAAGTAATCAAGGGATAGTATCAAATGAAGATATATCTAGGCCTGGTTTCCCAATTAGCTCTGGATCATTGCATCCCATAACAATTATTAAAAATAAAGTTATTGACATTTTTTCTCAAGTAGGATTTGATTTATCTGATGGCCCTGAAGTAGAAGATGATTGGCATAATTTTACTGCTTTAAATATTCCAAAAAACCATCCTGCTAGAGATATGCAAGACACATTTTTTATTCAAACTAACCCAGATATTTTACTTAGAACTCATACTTCATCTGTTCAAGTAAGGTATATGGAAAACAATGCCCCTCCTATTAATATAATCTCACCTGGAAGAGTATATAGAAACGAGGCTATCTCTGCAAGGTCGCATTGTCTTTTTCATCAAGTAGAAGGAATAGTAGTTGATGAGAATATTTCTTTTGCAGATCTCAAACAAATGATCTTATATTTTATAAAAGCAATGTTTGGAAAATCTAAATTGAGATTTAGACCATCTTTTTTCCCTTTTACTGAACCAAGTGCAGAAGTAGATATTTATTGGGGACTAGAATCAGAGACAGATTACAGGTTAACTAAAGGAACTGGTTGGTTAGAAATTATGGGTTGCGGAATGGTAGATCCAAAAGTTCTAGAGAATTGTAATATAGATCCAGAGAAGTACTCAGGTTATGCTTTTGGGCTTGGAATAGAAAGGATTGCAATGTTAATTTATGAGATACCAGATATTAGATTATTTTTTGAAAATGATGTAAGGTTTTTAGAACAGTTCAAATCTTAATTTTATAAATCAAATTTGATTCCTTGAGCTAAAGGAAGTTCTGGAGAAAAGTTGATTGTATTTGTTTGTCTTCTCATGTAAACTTTCCATGCATCTGATCCACTTTCTCTCCCACCTCCAGTTTCTTTTTCTCCTCCAAATGCACCTCCAATTTCTGCTCCAGATGTTCCTATATTTACATTTGAAATTCCACAATCACTTCCCCAATGAGATAAAAAACATTCAGCATCTTGTAGCTTATTTGTCATAATTGCTGAAGATAATCCTTGTTTAACTTCATTTTGTATTTCAATTGCAGATTCCACACCACCTGAATATTTAATTAAATACAAAATTGGAGCAAATGTCTCTTCTTGAACAATATTTTTTGAGTGATCAATTTCAACAATTACAGGCTTTACATAGCATCCGCTATCAAAACCCCCACCACTCAGTACTCCTCCAGGAACAAGAAAACTCCCACCTTGTTCTTCTATCGTATTTAATGCATTTAAATAATTATTAACAGCTCCTTGATCAATTAAAGGACCAACATGATTCTCAGAATTAAGTGGATCACCTATTTTAATTTGTTTATATGCTTCTTTTAGAGAACTCTTAACTTTTTCATAAACTGTTTCATGAACAATTAACCTTCTTGTAGATGTGCACCTTTGACCACAAGTTCCAACAGCTCCAAAAACAGTTCCCATCAACATCATTTTTAAATCGGCATCTGGAGTAACAATAATCGCATTATTCCCTCCTAATTCTAGTAATGTTTTTCCTAATCTAGACCCAACCTTTTCTGCTACCTTCCTTCCCATTCTAGTTGATCCAGTTGCAGAGACAAGAGGTATCCTATTATCAGAAGATAATAATTCACCTATTTTATAGTCTCCATTTATGACAGATGAAACCCCTTCAGGAATCTTATTTTCTTTTAATACATCTGATATTAATCTTTGACATATTATACTACATAATGGAGTTTTTTCACTAGGTTTCCAAACAGTAACATTTCCACAAACCCAAGCAAGGGCAACATTCCAGCTCCATACTGCAACAGGGAAATTAAATGCTGAAATAATCCCAACAATACCAAGTGGATGATATTGTTCATACATTCTATGTTCAGGTCTTTCAGAATGCATTGTAAGCCCATGAAGTTGTCTAGATAATCCAACTGCAAAATCACATATATCAATCATTTCTTGAACCTCTCCAAGCCCTTCTTGAAATGATTTTCCCATTTCATATGACACTAGAGTCCCTAATTCTTGTTTATTATTTCTTAATTTTTCTCCAAATTGTCGAACTAGTTCACCACGTTTAGGTGCAGGAATTTTTCTAAATTTTATAAATGCTTCTTTAGCAGTATTTATAATAGTTTCATAATCTTCCTTTGAACCTGTTTTTATTTTTCCAATGGTTTTTCCATCAACTGGAGAAATGGAGCTTATTAATTCTCCAGTTCCAAACCATTTTGAACCAGTAGAACAGCCCAATTCTTCATTTTTTATATCAAGTTTTTTTATTAACATATCTCTAACTTCCATAAAATTATATTTCTGAAATCCTTAATGTATTTGTCATCCCTTTTTTATCTATTGGCATTGAAGTTAAATTTATTACCTTGTCTCCTTTCTGTAAAAATTTATTGTCTAGGGCAATTCTATTTATTTGCTCTACAGTTCTATCAGTACTTTCAAAACCATCATAAAAAAAAGCTTTTACTCCCCATAAAAGATTTAATTGAGTCAATATCCTTTTATTTGAAGTAAATACAAGTACATGGGTTGAAGGCCTCCAAGACGATATTTGAAAAGCAGTATAACCACTATGTGTTAGAGTACTTATAGCTTTAGCTTTAATATCATTAGCCATTTTGGCTGCGCTAAAACAAATAGATTTTGTAATATACCTTTTTGATTTCTTATCTTTTGGTCTTTTATTTGCGAGAGAAATTAAATTAGAGTTTTCCACTTTATTTATTATTGAAGAGATAGTTTTTATGACTTCTAGAGGATATTTTCCCACAGAAGTTTCTCCTGATAACATAACTGCATCAGCTCCATCCATAACTGAATTAGCAACATCATTTACTTCAGCTCTAGTAGGACTCAGGCTCTCCATCATACTCTCCATCATTTGTGTAGCGATTATTACTGGAATTCTTGCTTTTTTTGCTTTTGCAACTAATTTCTTTTGAATTAGAGGAATCTCTGATGATTCAAGCTCAACACCTAGATCACCTCTTGCAACCATTAATCCACTTGAAACTGTTATAATTTCATCAATATTTTTAACAGCTTCAGGTTTTTCAATTTTAGCAATTACAGGAATTCTATATTCAGAGTTTTGATCAATTATTTTAAGTAAATCTTCAATGTCACTTTTTGATCTGACAAAAGAAAGAGCTAGCCAGTCAACCTTTTCCTTAATAGCTAGAATTGCATCTTCAATGTCTTTTTCTGTTAATGGAGACAAAGAAATTTTTGTATTTGGAAGATTAAACCCTTTATTAGAGTCAATATTTCCTCCCTGAATAACTTCTGCTGTTATTAAATCTCTTTTATTTGTGCTTAATATTTTTAAAATGATTTTTCCATCATCTAATAATATGTTTTCTCCCTCTTTTATATCCTTTGCAAGATTTTTATAGTTTACATATAACTTTTTGCTATTGCCTACTAATTGAGATTTAGAATTTATGGTTATTTTATCTCCCTTGTTAAAAGAAGAATTTTTTTCCATTTTTCCTATCCTCAGCTTTGGGCCTTGAAGATCAGCAATAATTGCAGTATTTAATGAAAGTTTTTTATCAATCTCTCTTATAAGTTTTATAGTCTTTTTTACTTCATTATGTTTTGCATGTGAGAAATTAATCCTAAAAACATCTACACCCCCTAACATCATTTGTTCCATTGTTTTAGAGGATGAGGAAGAAGGGCCAATAGTAGCTATTATTTTTGTTTTTTTTATTTTCTTCATACATCAAAATTCAAATTCTCTTCAAGATCATATATTCTATAAACAAGAGATATTCCTTTTACTTGTTTCAGGGTATTTACAAGTTTTTCTGAAGGATAAAAACAATTTTGTTTAATAAAAAAATCTACTTCCTTATACTTCTTAATCAAATATAATTCTTTTAATTCCGGATAGCTAAAAAGTCCTTTGATATGTTGAATACTCTCATTATTGCTTATTAGTTTGTTAGAGAATAATTCAAAATCTAAGCCTTTAGATTCTAATTTCCAGCTATAGTGACTTGAATAAAAATGTGATTCTAATTTTATATCTTTTTTGGAGCGCTGGAAGTTAGACATTAATAACGAGTTAATTTTATAAACTATTTGATAGTCCTTAAGACTAGAATGTAATGCAATAAGTTTTATGTTCTCCTTGTTTAAAGGCTCTAAAAATAGTGTCTTATTACTTTTATAGTTTTTCAGTTTTTAAAATTATAGTTTTGTAAGAATAAGACAAGCGTTATGCCCTCCAAATCCAAAAGTATTAGAAAGACAAGCGTTAATTTCTTTTTTTTGAGGCTTTGAGAAAGTCAAATTTAGCTTAGGATCAATATTTTCATCTCTATTAAAATGATTAATTGTTGGAGGAACCATACTATTGTTCATTGCTAAAATACAAGAAATTACTTCTATTGCTCCAGAAGCGCCTAGTAGGTGACCAGTCATAGATTTTGTAGAATTAATGTTAAGATTATATACATCTTCTTGAAAAACTTGCTTTACAGCTTTAGTTTCAGCGATATCTCCAAGTGAAGTAGATGTTCCATGCATATTAATTAAATCAATATCTGATGTATTTAATTTTGCATCATCCAGGCAGTTCTTCATAACTTTAATAGCACCTTTCCCATCTGGATGTGGAGCAGTCATATGGTATGCATCGGAAGATAATCCACCGCCAGAAAGTTCTGCGTATATTTTAGCTCCTCTATTTTTTGCATGTTCATACTCTTCAAGGATAAGAGCTCCCCCTCCTTCGCCTAATACAAATCCATCCCTATCTCTATCAAAAGGTCTTGATGCAGTCAAGGGATCATCGTTTCTAGTTGAAAGAGCATGCATTGCATTAAATCCACCTATACCAGCAATTGTAATTGGTGCTTCTGATCCTCCTGCTACAATTATATCTGAATACCCCATTTTTATATAATTTAAACCATCTATAATCGCATTTGCAGAGGATGCACAGGCAGAAACTGTAGCAAAATTAGGGCCATGGTAACCATATTTTATAGATATTAAACCAGGAGCAATGTCTGGAATCATTTTTGGAATAAAAAAAGGATTAAATCTAGGAGTACCATCACCTTGTGCAAAGTTTAATACTTCATTTTGAAATGTTTCAAGACCCCCTATACCAGCTCCCCAAATTACTCCAACCCTATCATTATTAACTTTAGATTCAATTAATTTTGCATCTTCAATTGCTTCTTTAGCAACTACCAATGCATATTGAGCAAACTTGTCATATCTCCTAACTTCTTTTTTTTCGAAAAAATTTAATGGATCATAACCCTTTATTTCACATGCAAATTTTGTTTTGAATTTACTGGCATCAAAGTGTGTAATATTATTAGCACCACCAGTTCCTGAAATAAGTCCATCCCAAAATTGAGGTAAGGTGTTACCTATAGGAGTTAAAGCTCCCATTCCAGTAACTACAACTCTTTTTGGATTCATAAAAATGAACTTATTTTGATTTTTCTATAAATTCTATTGCTTGACCGACTGTTATAATGTTTTCAGCTTGATCATCAGGGATTTGAATATCGAATTCTTTTTCAAATTCCATAATTAATTCTACAGTGTCTAAAGAATCAGCACCAAGGTCATTTGTAAAACTAGCCTCAGGAACTACTTCATTTTCATCAACACCTAACTTATCAACGATTATTGCTTTAACACTTGAAGAAATATCTGACATAATATAATTATTTATGAGTTATAAAAAACAAAATTAAAAAACTTTGAATAAAACTCTTCTTAAAAGTTCGAAAATATACCTTTATTTGTTAAATAAAAAAGTTTTTTCTAAAAATTTTATATAGTTATTAAAATTTATGAGAAAGAAAATAATTCTTTTAATTTCAGGTAAAGGAACTAATGCTATAAATATTATAAAGTATTTTCTTAATAGTGATTCAATACAAGTTTGTTTAGTTCTTAGTAATAATAAAAACTCTCCCATTTTTGAAAATCTCATCGACTATAATGTTCCTGCAGAATATTTTGATATAGAAACATTTGATGATGAAGTTTTTGAAAAAATAAAAAAAATTAATCCAGATTTAATTGTACTAGCAGGGTTTTTAAAAAAAATCTCTTTAAAATTTCTTGCTTTTTTTCCAAAAAAAATTATAAATATTCATCCATCTCTACTTCCAAAGTATGGAGGAAAAGGGATGTATGGAAAGAAGATTCACAAAAAGGTTCTAGAGTCTAAGGATAAAGAAACAGGAATTACAATTCACTTTGTTTCAGAAGGATATGATTCGGGGGAGATTATTTTTCAAAAAAAACTAAAAATTAATGAGAAAGATGAGGCATCTTTAATTGAAAAAAGAATTCATAATTTAGAATATGAATTTTATCCTAAAGTGATTGCATCATTACTAGAGACTTAAAATGTCAAAAAAAATTAATATATATACAGATGGTTCTTCTATTGGTAATCCAGGCCCTGGGGGTTATGGAATAATAATGGTCTTAGAGAATAACGCATATAAAAAAGAGGTTAGTCAAGGATTCTCATTAACAACTAATAATAGAATGGAACTATTAGCAGTAATTGTTGCCCTTGAGAATATTAAAATTATAAACTCTAATGTTGAAGTATTTACTGATTCAAAATATGTTTCAGATGGTGTTGAAAAGAAATGGGTTTTTGAATGGGAAAAATTAAACTTTAAGAAGAAAAAAAATCCTGACTTATGGAAAAGGTTTCTAATAATCTATAGAAAACATAATGTTACTTTTACATGGATTAAAGGACATAATAATCATCCTGAAAATGAAAGATGTGATTATATGGCAAATAAAGCAGCTAGAAGTTCTAATCTTATAAAAGACACATATTATGAACAAAATATAAAAAAATCTTAATGAAAAAAAAGAGCACTTTACTTATTGTAGCTAGTCTTGCTTATGATGGAATAGATACTGGCGAGCAAAAGATAAATCATATTTTAGGTGGAGCAGGATCATATATATGTCTATCTGTTAAACACTTTAATATATCTTCAGGAATTGTATCTGTTGTTGGAAATGATTTTAAAGAATCAGATTTAAAATTGTTAGAATCATGTGGGGTTAATTTAGATGGAGTTGAAATAATAACAAATCAAAAGAGTTTTTATTGGAGATGCATATATAAAGACAATTTTAAAGAAAGGATAACTTTAGAAACGGTATTAAATGTTATGGAAAACTTCAAGCCAATTGTTCCAATTAAGCAGCGAGAACCAGATATTATGCTTTTAGGAAATCTACATCCAGAGATACAGCTTTTAGCTATGACTCAAATTACTAATAAACCGAAAGCAATTATTCTTGATACAATAAATTTTTGGATAGAAAAATATTGGGACACTCTTGAAAAAGTTATCTCTAAAGTTGACATAATATCAATAAATGTTGAAGAAGCAGAATTAATTACTAGAGAAAAAGATATAGAAAAGGCATCTAGAATTCTACATAAAATGGGTCCTAGGTATGTAATCATTAAAAAAGGTGTAGAAGGTGCTGAGCTTTTTGGTGATGGGAAAAAGTATTGTGCACCAGCATATATTCTTGATAAAGTCACAGATCCTACTGGTGCTGGTGATTGTTTTATAGGTGGAATAGCAGGATATTTATCTGAAATAAATGAAGTCTCTTTTGACTCTTTAATGTCGGCAATATATTATGGGACTAGTCTTGCTTCATTTAGCTTAGAAAATATTGGAACTAAAAACCTATTATATTTGTCAAAGAATAGCATTGAAGAAAGGATTAAAAACATTAAAGAAAGAGAGTGAGTGATCATATAAAACATGAGTGTGGGATAGCACTTATACATCTTAAACACCCTATATCTTATTATACCAAAAAATATGGTTCATCCCTTTATGGAATAGACAAGATGTTTTTGATGATGGAAAAACAAAAGAATAGAGGTCAGGATGGTGCTGGGTATGCAAGTATAAAATTTGATCTTAGCCCTGGTCAAAAATATATTTATAGAGTAAGATCATATAATTCTCAAGCAATTCATGATATATTTAAAAAAATTAATAAAAAAATATTCCAATTCTATGATTCCAACAAATCATTAAATAAAAATTCTAAAGCATTCTACTCTGGAGTGCCTTTTATTGGTCAGGTTATGCTTGGGCATGTTAGATATGGAACTTATGGTAAAAACTCAATAGATTATGTCCAGCCTGTAATGAGACAAAATAACTGGATGCATAGAAATTTAATTTTGGCAGGCAATTTTAATATGAGTAATAATGATGAGCTTTTCGAAAGTTTAGTTAAGCTTGGTCAACACCCAAAGGAACAGTCAGATACGATTACCATAATGGAAAAAATTGGACATTTTTTAGATTCTGAAGTTTCTCAGATTTATGATAAATTAAAGGACGGTGGTTATACTAAAGAAGAAATGCCTCCATTAATTGAGGATAAACTAGATATTGTAAAAATTCTAAAAAAGTCTTCAAAAAACTGGGACGGAGGATATACAATTGCTGGAATGCTTGGGCATGGAGATTCATTTATTCTAAGAGATCCTTCTGGAATAAGGCCTGCATATTATATGGAGAATGATGAGGTTGTTGTTGTTGCATCTGAAAGACCTGCTATCCAAACAGTTTTTAATGTATCATATCAAGAAATAAAAGAAATTCCTCGAGGGAATGCTTTAATTATAAATAAAAAGGGTAAGATTTCATTAAAAGAAATTTTGGAGCAAAAACCTAATAAGGCATGCTCTTTTGAAAGAATATATTTCTCTAGAGGAAGTGATGCTGATATATATAAAGAGAGAAAAGAACTAGGTAGTAGATTATTTCCGCAAGTTAGGGATGCAATAAAATCGGATTTTAAGAATACTGTATTTTCTTTTATCCCTAATACAGCAGAAACAGCTTTTTATGGCTTGCTCGCCCGAGCTAAAAGATATAATCCCAGAATTGAAAAAATTGCCATTAAAGATGCAAAATTAAGAACATTTATCTCTGAAGAGAAAGGAAGAGAAGATCTAGTAGCGCATGTTTATGATATAACTTATGGCGTCATATCCAATAAAGATAATCTTGTAATAATTGATGATAGTATTGTAAGAGGAACTACTTTAAGAGAAAGCATATTAAAAATGCTTATTAGACTCAATCCAAAAAAAATTGTTGTAGTTTCAAGTGCACCTCAAATAAGATATCCAGATTGTTATGGAATAGATATGTCTAGGTTAGATAAATTTATAGCATTTAAAGCAGCATTAGAGCTTCACAGAGATAAAAAGACATATGATAAAGTGATTGACAAGGTTTATAAAAATTGTATAAAAGCACTATCTTCTAAAGGTACTATAGAAAAGAACTTTGTTAAGGATATATACAAGCCTTTTTCTCCTGAACAAATTTCAAAAAAAATGTCAGAAACACTTATAGGTGATGAATCAAAAGTTAAACTTCAAATAATTTTCCAAAAAATAGAAAATCTACATAAAGCCTGTCCTAATCATAAAGGTGATTGGTATTTTACTGGAGACTACCCTACAGTTGGAGGTAATAAGGTTGTTAATCAGGCATTTATAAATTTTGTTGAGAAGAATAAAGGGAGAGCCTATTAGCTTAAATTACAACAAAAATAATTCCAAAATAAGTTTTATTTATTAAAAAAAAATCCTAAATTGGTTTATACCAGAACATAAGTAGGTTAAGTTCATGGTAAGATTTGGGGCAAAAAAGGGAGAATTCGTTCTCCCTTTTTTATTATCTAAAATCTAGATATTTATTATTAACCTCTTTCCAATTAATTAAATTAAAAAAAGCTTCAATATAATCAGGTCTTCTATTTTGATAATTAAGATAATATGCATGTTCCCAAACATCTAGACAAAGAATTGGATTACCTCCACATCCATTTTTCATAATAGGATTATCTTGGTTAGGAGTTGAACAAATCTTTAATTTTCCTTCTTTATGAACACAAAGCCATGCCCAACCAGAACCAAATCTGGTAGCTGCAGCTTTTTTAAAGTTCTCTTGAAAGTTTTCAAATGAATCAAAATTTGAATTTATAGCTTGTGCAATCTCACCAGAAGGATTCCCTCCACAATTTGGGCCCATTATCTCCCAAAATAAATTGTGATTGAAATACCCCCCTGCATTATTTCTTAAAGCCATATTGTTTAAATCTAAATTTTTTAATATTTCTATTATATCGCTATTTTTATGAGAAGTCTCTTCGATAGCGTTATTTAGATTATTAGTATATCCATTATGGTGCTTGCCATAATGTATCTCCATTGTTTTTGCATCAATATTAGGTTCTAATGCATCAAATGAATAATTAAGTTTTGGTAATTCAAAAGTCATAATATTAAAATTTATTTTCTATAAAATTACAAACTTTTTATGATTCAAATAACAAAAATCTATATTTTAGTAATATATCAATTATGGACTACTCATTTAAAATTATAAATTCATCAGCTGGATCTGGTAAAACATTTAATCTTGCAATTGAGTATATATCAAAACTATTAAATAGTAAAGATGATGAGCATTTTAAATCAATGTTAGCTTTAACTTTTACAAATAAAGCATCTGCTGAAATGAAAGATAGAATACTAGTTAACTTGAGTAATTTAAAACACCAAAGAGATAAAATTGTTCTGGAAATTATTTCAAAAAGAACAGGTTTAGATCAATCTACTATTAAAAAAAAATCTTCTAATATTTTAGAAAAAATCTTATACAACTACTCAAATTTTAATGTTATTACAATTGATAGCTTTACAAATAATATCATTAGAACTGTTAATCGAGAGTCAGAGAACAAAGATGATTTTATTGTTGAACTGGACAATTTAGTTTATATAGATCAAGCTGTTGAAGAATTAATTTCTGAAATAAATGAGGATAATGAATTAAAAGAATTACTTGTTGAATTTGCAAAGTTCAAACTCACAATTAATAGAAGCTGGGATATTTATTATGATTTGAAAGACTTTGGATTGTTTATTGATAAAGAATCAAACAGAGATCAGGTTGAATATTTTAAAAAAATGAATATTAAGTTCTTTTCTCAAATAAGAAAAAAAATTATTAAACTTAAAACTCAAAAAACAATAAATATTTATGATTTAGTAAACAATACATTTAAGCTAATTAATCTTAATGATCTAAATGATAATGATTTTAAAGGCGGATATTTCACTAAATATCTAAAATCTTTAATTAGTGAAAATAATTTTTCTATTAATGAATCAATTGAAAATTCATTAAAAGGAAAATCAAGTTTATATAATAAAACGCTAGAAAAAAATAAAGTAGAGAGTATTGAAAAAATTAGATCTACACTTTTAAATAATTACTTAAAAATTAAAACATCAGTTTTAGATATTTACAAAATAAATTCAACTTTATCCTTTCTTCCATCCTTATCTCTAATCTCAAGAATTGAAGAAAAGATTGATAAAATACAAAATGATAATAATATAAGATTAATAAGTAAATTTAATTCTCAACTTAATTCACTTATAAAGTTAAATGAAGCCCCATATATTTATGAGAAATTAGGATCTAGATATGTTGATTTTTTTATTGATGAGTTTCAAGATACCTCAGAACTTCAGTGGGAAAATTTAATTCCTTTAATTTCAAATTCTATTCATAGTGAATCTCATGATGGATCAAAAGGTTCTCTTTTAATTGTTGGCGATCCTAAACAATCAATTTATAGGTGGCGTGGAAGTAAGATTAATCAATTTCTAGAATTAATTATTGGTGAAGTAAATCCGTTTCATTTAAATCCAATAGTTGAAAATTTAGATATTAATTACAGAAGCTGTAGAAAAATAGTTGATTTCAATTCAGAGTTTTTTACTTTTTTATCAGATAAATTATTAAAAGACGTAGAAATATATAATTCAGATTTAAACTTTAAACAAAAATCAAATAAAAAAGAAAGTGGTTATGTGTCTATTGATTTATATGACAATAAAACATTCTATTTAAAAATAGAGAAGCAAATTTTAGACCTTTTAAATCGCGGATATTCCCCTTCAGAGATAGTTATTTTAGTTAGAAAAAATAAATATGCAAAAGAGTTAATTGAAAATATTAATACTTCAGAATTTGATTTGATTTCTAGTGACATTCTACAAATTAATAATTCTGATAAAGTTCAATTTATTATTTCAATTTTTAAATTAAGTTTATCAGGAAATGATTATGTTGAGAGAAAAAAAGTTATAAATTATCTTTACAATCAAAATTATTTTGAAAAGAGTTATGATAGTTCGAATCAATGTTTTTTCTCTAATCTTTCAAAAACTGAGATAAATGATTTTTTCTTAAAAATTTCAAAGGATAACAAGTTTGAATTTAAATACTTTTTATCTCTTGGTCTTTTAGATGCTATTAAATACTGCTCATCTATTTTCAAACTAGATATTAATGATCCATTTATAATTGCTTTAATTGACAATATATTTGAATTTCTTGATAGTAATGATGATTCAATCAAGACATATTTTAAGTATTGGGAAAAAAAATCAGAAAATATAAAGCTAAGTATGTCTGATAATCAAAACTCAATAAGTATATCGACAATTCATAAATCAAAAGGTCTTGAATACCCTGCTGTAATAATACCTATTTATGATGATAAGTTAGATGAAAATACTTCTAAGGATCTTATATGGTTAAATGAACCTTTTAGAAACATTAAAAATTTAAAGTGGATTTTAATGAGAAAAACAAAAAATCTTTATCATATGGGAGAAAATGCAAAAGAAATTTATGATAGCAGTGTTCTTAATAACTTAATCGATTCTATCAATTTACTTTATGTTGCTTTTACCAGAGCTGAAAAAGAACTTTATATTATTTCAAATAAAGATAATTCAGGAACTAATTCATTTTCTAGTTTAATTAAAGACTTTTTAGATTATAAGTTAAGTTCAGATAAATACACAATAGGTAAAAAAATTATTAATGAATATAATCTAAATAAACCTGAACTTGAATCAAACGATGTAAATAAGAAAAAAATTAAAATAATTTCCACATCAAAAAATGTAAATCAAGCAAAATATGTATCTGATACTCTTTTAAAAATTTATGATAAAGATAAATCCGCAAAAGTTTATATTTTTTTTGCTAATGAAAAGTTAGTTAATCTTGTTAATTTATACGATAATAATAATAATTTAAAAATTTCATCAAATTATCATATTTTGGAGTCAGATCTTTTTGACTACGATTATGTCATAATAACTAATATGAATGAAGGTTTCTTTCCTTTTAGTATTATCAATGAAGGTGTTGTATCAGAATCTGAAAAACTAAAATTTGATAATAAATCTCAGCAAGATCAGGAAAATCATATTTCTCATCTCTTTTATAAATTAATTCAGAAAGCCAAAGAAGTCCATTTAATTTATGACTCAGATTTAGTCTCATTTATGAGCGGAGAGCAGAGCAGATTTATTAAACAACTAGAATTTTTCAAATTAGACACTCACAATTATCATAAAAAGGTAATCAAGCAAAAAATGATTATTAAAAAAAATGATTCAGAAATAATTAAGAAAGACAATTTAATTAATGATAGAATTGATGATATTTTAAAAAAAGGAATATCTGCATCAACTTTAAATTTATTTATTAAAAACCCATACTTATTTTATGAGCAAAAGATTCTTGGTATTAATGATTATGAGGAGTCTAAGTATCTAAATTTCAAAGATCAGGGCACACTTTTTCATACAGTTATGGATAAAATATATTCTCCCTATATAAATAAAATTTTTAAAGTTGAATATTTTAATCAAATAATAAAAAATTTAGATAAAATTTCAATAGACTGTTTTATTGAACTAAACTCAAACCCTCCTAAAGGAAAAGATCTAATATTTATTGAGGTGCTAAAAAAGTGTGTTATTAACTTATTAAATTTTGAGAAAGAATTAGTTGAAAAAGGAAATAAGATTAAAATTTTATCACTTGAAAATAAATTAACAAGTTCTATAAAAATTAAAGATAATCTAGATGTTTTATTAACTGGAACGATAGATAGGATTGATACTTTTAATAATAATTTAAGAATAATTGACTATAAATCGGGAAATGTAAAAACTAATTATTTAATTTTTAAAAATTTTGAAATTGTGAGAAATAATCATAATTATTCTAACATGCTACAACTTTTATTTTATAAACTTTTAGTTTCAGATAAATATGAAAGTATTAACGAGCTTGGAGTGTGTTTATTCAAAAAAAATAACAATCCTTTTGAATTTATCGAAAATTCAAAAAAAATAGAAGTAAGTGAAATAAAATATTTAATTAAACAAATTATAGAATCAATTATAGAAACAGAAAGTTTTATTGATTCGGGAAATCCTGCATAACAATTATTTTTTTACTCATCTTTGTTTGTTACATAATCATAGAATACAAAAACTAAAACTATAATTATTGAGAAGATTACAACAAAGGTTAGAAATGATTTACTCATAATTTAAATATTGAATGATAAAAGTATAAAATATCGTAGATTTAAAATCAATATGAATAATTTTTTAAAATATTTCTTGTTATCATTGGCCATTACAATTACTTCGTGTAAACAAAACCATGAAAAGGATTTACTAGATTCGGAGAATGATTCATTAGAAATTATAGATATTGAATATACAATTCCTATAATTTTATCTGAAGAATTTAAAAATAAAAACAAGATATCAGGATGGTCTAATTATAATTTAGTAGAATCTAATATACTTGTATTGGCAAATTCAATAAATAGTTTCATCAACGAGGATGATCATGATATTGAAAATCAATTAAATACAATAGAAAAATATCTGATAAATTTAAGGAGATCTGTTTATCCAGAAGTGTTTTATACTCCTGAATTGATTAGCAGATTCAAACTATTAAATGTTCAAATAACAAATACTAAAATCATATTAAATGAATTTGATAAGTTAACTTTAGTTAAAGAGTTTGATAAAATATTTCAGTACTTTAACAATTGTAATAATATCATGAAATATATAGTAGATAATAAATCACTAATTATTGATTAGACATTTTTTTTAATTTCTCAATCTGTCTTATTATCTCATCATCTTCTATCTTTCTAAATAAAACTTCTTTAGATTCAATATTAGAAGAAAAATCAATTTTAGTATTTAAAGAATCTAAGTCATTCCAATTTTTTATTTCATCTAAGTTAAGTTGAGATTTAAGTTTTTTTGCAGTGTTTGGAAGAAATGGTTCAGAAAGAATAGTTAGATAACATATAATTATATATCCTACATATAAAATTTCTTTAACTTTTTCAGGATTAGACTTTTGTAATTTCCAGGGTTCACTGTCCGCCAGATATTTATTTCCTATTCTAGCAAGGTTCACAAGTGATTTAATAGCTTCTCTAAATTTAAATTCATCTAAGGATTTCCCAATTGATTTTGGAAAGCCCTTAACCTGCTCAATAATTTTTTTATTTGAATTGTCAAGGCTATCAGGATTAGGAACTATACCATTATAGTATTTAATAATTAAAGTTAAAACTCTATTAACAAAATTCCCATAAATAGCAACCAATTCACTATTATTTCTCATTTGGAATTCTTTCCATGTAAAGTCATTATCCTTTGTTTCTGGAGCATTAACAGTTAACACATATCTTAAAACATCTTGCATATTTGGAAAATCTTCTAAATATTCATGAAGCCAAACAGCCCAATTTCTAGAAGTTGAGATCTTACGCCCTTCTAGATTTAAAAATTCATTTGCTGGAACATTAAAAGGAAGGATGTAATCTCCTAACATTTTTAATATTATTGGAAAAATTATACAGTGAAAGACAATATTGTCTTTACCAATAAAGTGAACTAGTTTAGTGTTTTCATCTTTCCAATATTTACTCCAGTCTTTTTTGTTTTTTTCTGCCCATTCTTTTGTTGAAGAAATATATCCTATTGGTGCTTCAAACCAAACATAAAGAACTTTGCCTTCTTCTCCTTCAACATTAATAGGAATCCCCCAATCTAAATCTCTTGTAACAGCTCTAGATTTTAAACCATTGTCAAGCCAAGATTTAACTTGTCCTGTTACATTAGGTTTCCAGTCATCTTTATGCTCTTTTGTTATCCAATCTCTAATAAAATCTTCAAATTCATTTAAATTTATATACCAATGTTTAGTGTCTTTAAGAATAGGTTTGGAATTTGAAATTGTAGACTTTGGGTTTTTAAGTTCATCAGTACTTAATGTGCTTCCACAATTTTCACATTGATCACCATAAGCATTTTCAGCATCACAGATAGGACAGGTACCGATAATATATCTGTCAGCTAAAAATTGCTCAGCTTCTGTATCATAATATTGTTTTGTTGTCTTAGATGAAAATAAATCCTTTTCATTTAATTCATTAAAGAGTTCTATTGAATTTTTATGATGGATTTCTCTAGAGGTTCTAGAATAGTTATCAAATGAAATTCCAAACTTTTCAAAAGAGTCTCTAATTAATTTGTCATACTTATCGATAAGTTCTTTAGGAGTAATTGATTCCTTTCTAGCTTGAAGAGAGATTGCTACACCATGCTCGTCACTACCACAAATAAAAGCTACATCATTATTTATTAATCTTTGATATCTAGAAAATATATCTGCTGGAATATAGACACCTGCAAGATGTCCAATATGAATTGGCCCATTTGCATAAGGGAGAGCTGCAGTTACAGTGAATCTTTCATTTTTACCTGACATATAATAAATTGTGTTTTTTTCAAAACAGAATCCAAGATAAAATATTAAATTAGTAAATGAAACTATTCTATTAATGTTTTTAATTTTTGATACAGAAACAACCGGTCTGCCTAAGAAATGGAATTCTCCATTAACTGATTTTGATAATTGGCCAAGAGCAGTCCAAATTGCTTGGCAGATTAATTCAGAAGAGGGGCAATGCATTTCAAATGAGAGTTATGTCATATACCCAGAAGGTTATACTATTCCATATGACTCTCAGAATATTCATGGAATATCAACCCAGCTTGCTAAGAAAATTGGAAAAAATATAAATGAAGTTTTACAAAAGTTTAATGATGCTTTAGATCAATCAAAATATATCTGTGGACATAATTTAAATTTTGATGAAAAAATTATTGGTTCTGAATTTTTAAGAATAGAGGGAAAGAATCCATTAAAAGACTTTCCAAAAATAGATACTTGTACTGAAGAAACAGCAAGTTTATGTAGATTATCTGGAGGTAGAGGAAGAAAACACAAATTACCAACTTTAACTGAACTTCACATTAATTTATTTGGGAAAGAATTTGAATCTGCCCATAATGCCTCAGCTGATGTTGAAGCAACAGCAATGTGTTTATTTAAGCTATTAAAAGAAGGTAAAATTCACCCTGATTCATTAGAAGGTGATCTAAATATTCACAAAAAATTTAAGGAAATAACTCTTGATAAAGTTTCGCCCCCAGATATTGAACATATTAATTTATCTGAGCAATCAAAAATTTTGAGAGATCAAGAAAATATAGAAGAAAAGTCAAAATCAGAAAAAACTGAAAATACTATATTCCAAACTTCATTTGCTCATCTTCATACTTATAGTCAGTTTTCAATTTTACAATCAACCTCAAAGATTTCTGATCTACTTGACTCTGCAAAAGAATATTCTCATGATGCAGTTGCAATAACTGATAAGTCTAACTTAATGGGAGCTTTTCATTTTATTAAATTAATGAAAAACTATAATGATAACTTATCTGATAATGAAAAGTATATTAAACCAATAATAGGGTGTGAGCTCAATGTTTGTGAAGATTGTAAAGATAAATCTAGAAGAGATGATGGATATCAAATTGTCTTCATAGCAAAAAATAAAAATGGTTTTAGAAATCTTTCTAAGTTAAGTTCAACAGCTCATATAGAAGGATTTTATTATGTCCCAAGGATAGACAAAAATATTCTTTTAGAATATAAAGAAGATTTGATTGTGTTATCAGGTGGTATAAAAGGAGAGGTGTCATCAAAAATATTAAATCTTGGAGAAGAGATGGCTGAAGAATCAATAAAGTGGTGGAAAGATCATTTTAATGAAGATTTTTATCTTGAAATCATGAAACATGACCAAGAAAATGAAAATTATTTAAATCCAATTATAGTAGACTACTCGAATAAACATGAAGTAAAACTTGTAGCAACTAACAATACTTTTTACACTTCGAAGGATGATGCTAATGCTCATGATATTCTACTTTGTGTTAGAGACGGAGAGAAGCAATCTACTCCAATAGGAAGAGGAAGGGGGTTTAGATATGGATTACCAAATCATGAATATTGGTATAAGTCTAAGAATGAAATGTTCGAATTATTCAAAGATTTACCTGACTCACTAGAATCTATAGAAGAAATAATTAATAAAGTCGAACCATTTGACTTATCGAGAGAGGTTTTACTTCCGGAATTTAAAGTTCCTAAAGAATTTATTCAAGAAAATGATTTTGACAGTAAAAAGGGTCAAAATTTATATTTAAGAGATCTAGCATATAAAGGAGCTGAAAAAAGATATGGTAATCTAGATAAATTGTTGAAAGAAAGGTTGGATTTTGAGTTAGATGTTATACAAAAAACAGGATACCCTGGATATTTTTTAATTGTTCAAGATTTTATTAATGCTGCAAAAGAAATGGGAGTTTCTGTTGGACCAGGAAGAGGATCTGCTGCAGGATCTGTAGTAGCATTTTCATTAGGAATTACAAATATAGACCCAATAAAATATAATCTTCTTTTTGAAAGATTCCTTAATCCTGATAGAGTAAGCCTTCCAGATATAGATATAGACTTTGATGATGAAGGAAGAAATAAAGTGATTGAATATGTTATTGATAAATATGGCTCGAATCAGGTTGCACAAATAATTACTTATGGAAGAATGGGAGCAAAATCTGCAATTAGAGATACAGGAAGAGTATTAGACTTATCTCTTGGAGAGGTAGATAGAATAGCAAAATTAGTTCCAAACTTAAGCTTGAGCAATATCTTTAATTCAAAGGATTTTGATCTTAAATCTACTTTAAGAACAGATGAATATAGTAGGGTTAGTGAATTAAAACAACTTTACAAATCTAAACAATTGTCAAGTAGAACTTTACAACAAGCTACATTATTAGAAGGCTCAATTAGAAATACTGGAACTCATGCCTGTGGTGTTATAATTACCCCAAGTGATATATCAGATTTTGTTCCAATCACTAGATCAAAGGATTCAGATTTTTATGTAACACAATTTGATAATTCTGTAGTAGAAGATGCTGGTCTTTTAAAAATGGACTTTTTAGGATTAAAAACATTGACTATAATTAAGGATACGGTTAAATTGATTAAATATAAATATCAGAAAATATTAATACCTGAAGAGTTCCCATTGGACGATAAAAAAACTTATGAGCTTTTCCAAAAGGGTGAGACAGTTGGAGTCTTCCAGTATGAATCGCTTGGAATGCAGAAATATCTTAAAGACTTAAAGCCAACAAATTTTAATGATTTAATAGCAATGAATGCTTTGTATAGGCCAGGACCTCTGGAATATATCCCTTCATTTGTTGCAAGAAAAAATGGTAGTGAACCAATTTCATATGATGTCCCAGAAATGGAAGAATTCCTTAATGAAACATATGGGATAACTGTTTATCAAGAACAAGTAATGCTTTTATCACAAAAACTTGCTGGGTTTTCAAAAGGTGATGCAGACCTATTAAGAAAAGCAATGGGGAAAAAGATTTTTTCATTAATTGAAAAATTAAAACCGAAATTTATGAAAGGTGGAGACAAGAATGGTTTTAGTAAAGAAGTATTAGAAAAAATATGGAAGGATTGGGAAGCATTTGCTTCATATGCATTTAATAAATCTCATTCTACATGTTATGCCTTGATAGGTTATCAAACTGCTTATTTAAAAGCAAATTTTCCATCTGAATATATGGCTGCAGTTCTATCTAATAATATGAATGATATAAAACAAGTAACTTTTTTTATGGAGGAATGTAGAAGGATGGGAGTAAAAGTTTTAGGGCCAGATATAAACGAATCATATTATAAGTTTAATGTAAATGATCAAAAGGCTATTAGATTTGGAATGGGTGCTGTTAAAGGTGTTGGAAGAGGAGCTGTTCAGACAATTATTGAGAATAGAAAAGATGGAGAATATAAATCAATTTTTGATTTTGCTAAAAGAATAAATCTTAGACTTGCAAATAAAACGACTTTTGAAAACTTAATTCTTGCAGGTAGTTTTGATTCTTTTAATCTAAATCGTTCACAATATTTTAATATAGACACTGACGGATATACCTTTATTGAAAAAGCTATTAAGTATGGGGGTAAATATCAAGAATCTGAAAATTCAGCTCAAATTTCAATGTTTGCAAATAAAAAAAATGATGCATATACTAATCTAAATATTCCAGATTGTGAAGAATGGATTAATCTAGAAAAATTAAGAAAAGAAAGGGAGGTAGTTGGAATATATTTATCCTCACATCCTCTTGAAGAATATAAAAGAGAAATTGAGAACTTTACTTCTGCTGATTTAAGCATTTTAGATGATTTAAATAGATTAAAAAATAAAGACTTTTATATTGGGGGAATAGTTAATGAAGTAGAGCATCTTTTTACAAAAAATGGTAATGGATATGCTGTTTTCTCATTTGAAGATTTTAATGATCAATATAAGTTTAGAATCTTTGGAGAGAACTACTTAAAGTATAAACATTTTTTAAAAGAAAGTGAAATTCTTCGAATAAGATTAAGTATTAGAGAAGGATGGATAAACAAAGAAACAGGGAAACCAGGAGAGCCAAGAATTCAATTTCTTAACTTTGAGCTTTTAAATGGAATTATTGAGTCCAATGCTAAAAAAATAACTTTAAAATTGGATATAAAAAATTTAGAAGAAGATCAAATAAAACTTTTGAGTAAAAAACTCTCTAAACATAAAGGAAAACATCCGCTATATTTTGATGTTTATGATTCTGAGAAGAAGATTAAGCTATCATTGATTAGTGAAAATAATAAAGTTTCAATAACTAGAGATTTATTAAAAACACTTGAAGAAAACAAATTACACTATAAATTAAATTGATTTAAAAAGTTTAATTCTTAGTAGAAATAATCTTAAATTGCTTAATAAAATTATACAAAATGGCATTAGAATTAACTGATTCAAATTTTGAGAAGATTGTGCTAAAATCTGACAAACCAGTTCTTGTAGATTTCTGGGCAGAATGGTGTGGGCCATGTAGAATGGTAGGACCTGTCATTGATGAGCTCAGTAAAGACTTCGAAGGAAAGGCTATTATTGGAAAACTAAATGTAGATTCAAATCAAATTTCTGCAGCTAAGTATGGGGTTAAAAGTATTCCTACTGTTCTTCTTTTTAAAGATGGAGAAATGATTTCTAAACAAGTTGGAGTTGCTCCAAAACAGACTTATGAAGATGCAATTAATTCTGCATTATAGTTTTACCTCTTTTTTTAAACAAACTTTATAAAATACATTATATTTGCAAGCAATTTGGTCTGGTAGTTCAGCTGGTTAGAATACATGCCTGTCACGCATGGGGTCGCGGGTTCGAGTCCCGTCCAGACCGCAATTTATAAACCCTTGATTATCAAGGGTTTATATTTTTATATAATCCACTATTTTTCTATCGGTTCAAATCCTTCCTTTTTCAAATATTTTTAATTTAACTGTTTTTATTCTTCAGCAATCAGTAAAGACAAATCTCGTGGTTGATAACTCAGTTCAATGTCAATTTTGTAATTTTACTATGTTAAATAAAATAGTTCAATTTATAGAACCTAGAAATGAATAAGTATTTAAAAAAACTAAATCTACACGAGATTTTATTTCTCTTAGGTCTATTGATATATTCAGTCGGTCAGTATTTAATTTTCATATATTTTAATAATCTTGAAAAACTTCACAATCAAGAACCAATTGATTTTTCTCATTGGTTTATGATTTTCGGTGTTTTATTACTCATCCCTCAAATTGGAAATTTTCCAAAAAGTAAATTCAATTTTATCGGTTCTCCGTCCTTAATATTTGGAATAGGTTTAATAATTGGGATGTGTGTAATTGATTTTATTTTTTGGAGTTTAAAAGATCCTGAACTTAAAAGTCAAGTAACTAAACATTTAATCAATTCACCTGAAATATGGACTCCATTTATGATTTTTAGTGGGAAAATTTTCACTTTTGGATTACTTACTTCTAGTTTTAATTATTTTAAAAAATCAAAATTAGGAGTCTTACTAGTGTTTTTAGGAACGTTAACTGTTTACCTCCCTTGGGGTTGGGATAATATTCCTGGTTATTTATTAATTACTGTTGGGTTTTATTTTAATTTCATTAATTCAAGATAGTCTTGAAGAGATTGTTCTATTTAGATCAACAAATTTAGTACTCATCGAGTACACATATAATTTGTAATTGTCTTAAATATAAGGATTTACAGTTGGGTTCGAGTCCCGTCCAGACCGCAAAAATAATCCTCCAATTTGGAGGATTTTTTGTTTTACCCACTGTCTCATTCAACACTTTAAATTTTTTAAACAAAATAGAAATACCTTTTCCTTCTTATAGACTATCATTACTTGTATTATATTATACTTTACTTTCGTTTTCTTTAATTTATTTTTATGTTATTTATATAAACAACATATACTTTTTAAGTGTAATTTGATAACAAATTCTTTAAAATGTAGTATCATTTTTGAAAAAGGTGTTATATTGCAAAGTCTGAGAAGAGTAGACATGACATGACCCAAGTCTGGATATTTAAACATGTCAGATCGATTTAGATTATTTTTCCTAAAACAGCTAGCTAATAATTTTTTAATAAAAAATATTTCATGAATGAAATTACGACATCTTATTCTATTTATTCAAAATTGAAAAACAAAAAATATGTAATTGTTCCTCAAAAGGAATTCATCATACCCGAGTACTTAAATAATTATAAAAACCAGTTTGATAAAGACTGGGAGGATCTTAGGAAAGATAACTATTTAAAAGATGGGAGGAGCTTTAGATATAGGCGGTTCCAGTATTTCTATTTCTTGCCTGAATCCGGGAAAATTGTAGCTTATGCCACAACTCCTTATTATCAACCTGCCGAAATAAATAAATATGCAGGAGATCTGGACCGAAAATTTAAATCGTTAAAAAGTAAGACAATAAGCAACCCCTTCCTTCAGGAGTTGATTCGATTCGATTTCCAACAATTACCTGTTTCTAAGGAAGATAAGTCTAACTCCTGGATGGTCGATATACATCAAATACGGACTGTAGCAACAGCAGTTGAAAGTGGTGAAGTAACACCAGAAGGCATCCACCACGATGAAAATGACTTTGGTTGGATTCATTTGATCAATAAAGAGAACGTTACAGGAGGGAGCAATAATATTTACAATAATGAACAAAAACTATTGGAGAGTTGTACGCTAAGTAAAAATATGGATTCAATTGTATTGTGGGACCCAAAGGTGATGCATGGAGTAACTTCAATCCACCCAAAAGACTTAACAAGAAATGCAATCAGGGATGTTGTGTTGATAGGTTTTACTCATTGTCCCGGTCTTGAACCTCCAACATTAAACCCTGTTTTAGATTACAAAGAAATAAAAGCCAACATAAATCCGCCAGCCATGGTGAAACACGTTTTCTAAAAGAAAAACGAATATGGCGATCTATACCAGAATACAAGCATCTGATCTAAACAAAATTGTTGCCCCTTATCAAATTGAAGTGGTAGATTTTACTCCGATTGAAGGTGGTAACGCTAACTCGAATTATCATATACATGCAAAGAATGGTGAATATATAATGACGATAGCAGAAGAAAAATCTTTTCATGAGGTGCAAAAATTAACCACCCTTCTTCAATGGTTGGGCAAACATCATTTTTTAACCTCTCAGGTTCATGCCACCATTACAGGAGAAACGGTGACCCAACATGCAGGGAAACCGGTTTTTGTAAAAAAGTGGCTCTATGGAAGGGTACATGAAAATCTCACCACTGATGAATTAGGTCAAATTGGCACCTCTATGGCACAGCTACATCAAATCCCGGCACCTGATTATTTACCTAAATATCATCCTTATGGGCAACAGGCTTTTTCATCAGTTATTGGTAAAGGAATTGATACAGAATATGAAAAGTGGCTCAAGGAACGATTTCAATTCCTTAAAAAACATGTTCCTGAGGGTCTTCCCCTTGGATTGGTACATGGCGATATTTTTTTTGATAATGTTTTGTTTGAAAACAATAAGATAAAGGCAATTATAGATTTTGAAGAAGCCTGCAATTATTATTTGATTTTTGATTTGGGCATGGGCATTTTAGGACTTTGCAGAACTGGTGAGAAAATTGACCTGAACAAAGCAAGATCATTGATAAAAGGGTATGAACAAATACGATTCTTGGGATTTCCGGAAAGAGATTCTCTACAATTATTTATCGAATATGCGGCTATTGCTACCTCTTGGTGGCGTTTTTGGAAGTACAATATTCATACACCAACTCCTGATTTAAGGAATAAACATTGGAAGATGGTTCAGGTAGCTAAAGAGGTAGAAATATTGGATAAAAAGCACTTTTTGTCAATTGTATTTGAGTAAAGACAGTTATGTCTGTAAAGTAATATAATGAAAAGCTCAAATGGACTGCAAATAAAATGAAAGAAGCTGGGGTTAAATATTTTGCAGGAGCTCATTGCACTGGCATAAATTCTACGCACTGGCATAAATTCTACTTACGAAATAATAAAATTTATGGGATTATTATCTAAAAACGCTTTAGTTGGTTCAGTTGGAACGTATATTAACAAAGACGGTATTGTTCCAGGATATATGGAGTAGTTAAACCAAATCCACATCCCTCTAATTAACTTTAGGGGTTTTTTGACTTTATTAATCAACACTTTACATCATTTTACAGAGGATTTAGATCAAATTAAGAGTGCCATCTCAGACTTTTTAAGATATATTAAGTCAAGTGCATAAAAATCATTACATTTGTAGTGTTGTGTGTTGCTTAAGGCAACTAAATAAGCTTTCCATTTGGGGGGCTTTTTTTTTTTTAATTATATTTAAAATATGGATAGTCAGAATAATCGTTTTGAAACACTAAAGGATATTTTTAAGGATGTAAAAAATATTCTTGAAAAAATAAATAATTATGGGTTTTTTCAAAGATTATTTGCCTGGCCACTACTAAAAAAAGATTCAAAAAAATTAGATTCAAAATTAGAGGATATAGAAGATATTATTGGAGATATAAGAATCAAATATAACCATCTGGATGATTTAGATAAAGTTAAAATTGAAAATGATAAATTGAATAAAGAAAATACAACTTATCAGAATACTATTGATAGTGAAAAGAAAAAATTGGTTGATGCTCAGAATCAATATCATATCATGACTACTAGTCATGCAAAGACAGTTCAACAGGAAAAAGATAAAGAGGAACAAAAAAAAATAGATGAAGAGAATGATAGAAAAGTATCATGGCAAACTCATGAGTCAGAAGTTTCAGCATTTATTCAGAGTGAATGTTTGAAAAACGGTATCGAGTATATTGGACCGCAGGCTTTCCCTGATAGAAAAAAACCTGACAACTCTATAATTATAGATGAAAAGTATGTCATTTTTGATGCAAAATCCCCTGGAGATAGTCAGGATTCAGCTTCATTTATTAGAGATTTAAATCAAAAAGCTAAAGATCAAGAAAAATATACAAAAATGCCTATTGTTAAAAAGGATATATATCTGGTTGTTCCTTCTAACCTATATCCTGATATCCCTAAGACACATTATCCCCTTGGTAAATTTGAAGTTTGGATAATTACAATTGAACAGATTTCTGTAATTCTTGCTCATTTTAAAAAAACCAAGGATTATGAAAAATTTGAGGGATTAAGCTCAGATGATAAAGATGCTCTAATAAGGGAAATGGGAAATTTAGAGAATAACTTAAGATATAGAATTTTTATTGATAATGCTTTTACTAGAAAGTTTCTCGATGCTTTGAAAAGTTCCAAAGATAATTTGCCTGAGGAAATAAATAAGGAGATTGAAAAAGTAGTGATAGATTCAAAACAATCTTTAAAAAGAAAGGATTCCGGTAAAACTCTTTCACTAGATTCTATTGAAGAAGAATTTGATGAGCTAAAATTAATATCTCAGAGTAGAGGTATACCTACTCCAAAAATTGAAAAGAAAAGTGAGAAATAAAAAAAACCCTACTAAATGTAAGGTTTATTTAGTGGTACCACCAGGAATCGAACCAGGGACACAAGGATTTTCAGTCCTTTGCTCTACCAACTGAGCTATGGTACCAAAAGCAGTGGCAAAGATATTAATTTTAAAACAATTTTAGTGTTCTTCAAATGTTTCTGTAATTTTGACTAATATAATATTACAATGAACTTAATCTTTGATTTTGGTAATAGTTTAACTAAGTATTTTTTCATTCAAGATGATAAGGTAATAGATAGAGGTAGTTTTATCTCTAATAAGGTTGATGATAATATGTTAGCTATAAAAAATAAAAGATCAATTGAAAAATTGATTTATTCATCTGTTGTTGATGATAAAAGAGATGAGCTCTCAAGTATTTTTAAAAATTCAAAAATAATTTCCTTAAGAGATAAGACTATTAAACTTCCTTTTACAAATGAATATAAATCCGAAACTTTAGGTGATGATAGAGTAGCACTAGTTTCTGCTGGCTTAAGCTTATACCCAAATAAAGATCTGTTAATTATTGATATAGGAACATGTATTACTTATGATATAGTTACTATGAATAAAAAATATCTTGGTGGATCAATATCTCCAGGATTTAATTTAAGATATTCTAGTTTATCTGATCGTACATCTAATCTCCCAAAACTTGAGTTCAAGATTCCAAAATCTTTAATTGGAGATTCTACAGAAGAACACATTCATGCAGGAATATATTATGGCATAATTGGTGAAATTAGTTATAATATAGAAAGACAAAAGGTCAGGTTCCCAAATATAGAAATAATTGTAAGTGGAGGTGGTTCCAATTTTTTGCTTAATAAGGTAAAAAATGTAATCTTTGCTGACCAAGACTTTTTAGCTCATGGCTTAAATCATATTTTACAAACAAACTCTTGATGAATAAATATTTTTTATTAACCATATTATTTTTTAGTTCCAGTATACTTTTTTCTCAAACAAATACCGGTTCACCATATTCAATTAATGAACTAGGGGAAATAAATTTTTCTGGAAATGTTTCCAATTTATCTATGGGAGGAATTGATGTAAAGGTTGATTCAACAGAGGTTAACTTAAATAATCCTGCATCTTATGCTAAATTAAAAACATCAAACTATTTAGTAGGAACATTTTTTAAATTATCTAGCTTTTCTAATACCATTGCTAATGAAAATATTTCAAGCTCAAATATTAATTATATTGCTGTTGGAATACCAGTAAAAAAATTTGGTTTTGGCTTTGGGGTTCTGCCATATTCTTCTATCGGATTTAATCTACAGTCAGATGAATCCTATAATACTAACAATTCAGTAAACACGAGACTTTTTGCTGCAAATGGGGGTATAAATAGAGTCTTTTTTTCTGTAGGTTTTCCATTAACAAAATTCCTGTCTTTAGGCTTAACAACAAATTATAATTTTGGAAAATTTGAATATGAGTCTTTTAATCTTTATGAAGGAGTTAATTACGGTATTTATTCAAATAGTTCATCTGATATATCAGGATTTAATTACCAATTTTCTTCAAACATAGATATCCCTATCAAAAAAGATTTAAATTTTAATATAATGTTATCCTATTCTCCTAGTTCTATATTAAATTCTGTTAATACCCAGGATCTTTATACTTCTACAACTAATCTTATTAATTTAAATAGTTTAGGCGATTTTGTAGAAGTAAACCTAGAAGAAAGAGGTTTAAAATCTACAGAGCTTAGAGTCCCAAAAAAATATATATATGGAGTAGGCCTTGGAAATTATAATAAATGGTATATCGGAGCACAAATTGAAAAAAGGTTTTCGTCAAATTTCGAAAATAGATTCTTAAATATTAAAAATATAGATTATAGGGATTCAGAATCTTTTTCAATTGGAGGCTCATATATTCCGGAATATTCTTCTTTAACAAGCATTTGGAAGAGAACAGTGTACAGGTTTGGAATTAAAAGTGAGAAAAAAAGTATTATTGTAAATAATTTGCCCATAAATCAATTTAGCTTAAATTTGGGGGTTGGACTCCCCCTTTCTGGGCTTTCTAAAGCAAATATTGGTCTTGAGTTTGGTCAAATAGGGGAAGAAAATAATTTGATTGTTATGGAGAATTATTGGTCCATAAGATTAGGTTTATCTTTAAATGATATTTGGTTTATAAGAAGAAAATATAATTAATGAAAATTAAAATGAATACCCCTAAATTTTTATTTTATTTGATTCTGTCAATTCCATTTTTTCAACTTCATTCTCAGAATGCTTCTAATGATTGTAGGGAAAAACTTTCAATATTTGCAGAATCTGCAAAAATAAAAAATTATAAAGCAGCATATGAACCATGGATGTCAGTGAGAACTAATTGTCCAACTTACAGTTTAGCTACTTTTCAATATGGAGAAATAATCCTTAAAGATTTTATTAAAAACTCTTCTAATGATGAAGAAAAAGAAAAATACATAACTGATTTACTAAAACTTTATGATGAATGGGCTGCAAATTTTCCTCAAAGAAAAGGTGTAAATCAAATAGGTAAAATATATAGCAGTAAAGGTCAAGCAATGATTGATAATAATTTTGAGGATAAATTAAAAATATATAAGACCTTTGAATATGCTTATAATAATGATGTCAAGAGTTTTTCTAGCCCTAAATCACTTGCTTACTATTTTCAAACAACATATGACTTATTTAAAATTGGTAACTCAGAAGTTAGCATAGAGGTATTATTCAATAAATATGAAGAATTAACAGAAAAATTTGAATCGCTTAGAATAGATATTGCAAAAAAAGTTGATGTAATTCTTAAAAAAGAAGCGTCTGGAGTTGCGTTAACATCAAGAGAGGAAAGAAACAAAAGAATATATGATACTAATTCTAATGCTGTTGGTGCATACCTTAAACTTATTGATCAAAACATTGCAAAAGAAGCGACATGTGATATCTTAATTCCTTTATATTCAAAAAGTTTCCAGGAAAATAAAAATAACCCATTATGGATTAAAAGGGCTGCAGGAAGATTGGATGGAAAAGAATGTTCTAATGACCCCCTTTTTGTTACTTTAGTTGAACAGCTTCATAATCTTGAGCCTTCAGCAGATTCAGCTTATTATCTAGGAATATTAAATGATAAAAAAGGGAATTTTAATGAAGCTCTTAAATATTATCAAGAATCAGTTACACTTGAAACAGATAACTATAAAAAAGCGAATATTCTCTATAGAATTGCAGTAAAACTTAAAAATTCTGGAAGAAAAACTTCCTCTAGAAATTATGCTGAAAGAGCTCTTAGTTTTCAACCGTCTCTTGGTAAAGCTTATTTATTAATAGCTAGTCTTTATGCAAGTAGTGCAAATGGTTGTGGTGATACTCAATTTAATAAAAGAGCAGTCTATTGGTTAGCAGCTCAAACAGCTCAAAAAGCAGGAGGGGTTGATGCTTCAATTAGAAAGATAGCTAATAGAACAGTGGCAAGCTATAATGGAAGAGCTCCATCAAAAACAGATATTTTTACTGATGGAAGTCAAGGTAAGAGAGTAACCTTTTCATGTTGGATAAGGAGAAGCGTTAGAGTTCCATATTTATAGATGTCTAAACTTAGTTACTTTTTACTATTCCTTTTATTTATTCAATTTATGTCTTGTGATAATTCTGAATATATAACTAGTGTAAATATAAATGATAGAGTTCCTATTGGTATTGCAAAAGATTTTGAGATGATATATACAGATTCTATGAAAACTAGATCTTTAATTAAGGCTCCAACTCATCTAGATTTCTCTAACCATCCAATTAATTACTTTGAATTTATTGATGGTATAGAGATAATAATATTTGACGACAATAGAACGACTACAATAACTTCTGATTATGCTATTCTCTATAACGCATTTAGATTAATTGATTTTCAAGGTAATGTAGTTATAATATCTAGTTCTGGTGAAACCTTATTTTCAGATCAGTTATATTTTGATTCAGAGAATGAGTGGTTGTTTACGGAGGGAAAATTCCGATATACTGATGAGAATAATAATATAATTGCTAATAGATTGGATTCAAATCGAGAATTTTCTGATTTATTAACTGGAAGTTTAGTAGGATCAATAAATTTTTCAGATAACAATTAATTATAAATGAAAAGTTTTATAATTTCAGAAATAATATATTGGATAATTTCAGTAATATCAATTATTAGTGTTTTTCAGCATTGGAATTTAAATAGACAAAAGGCTTATATATTTATTCTGTTTGCAATACTATCTATGTTTATGGCAATATTTAGAAGATATTTTAGAAAAAAATATTCAAATAGAAATAGATGATAATCATCATTAGTCTTATCCTTTCTGCATTTTTTTCTGGTATGGAAATTGCCTTTGTTTCATCAGATAAACTAAATCTTGAAATTCAAAAAAAACAAATTGGATTTATTCCAAATATTCTGACACGAATCACAAAAGACCCTTCAAGATTTATAGCAACTATGCTAATAGGTAATAATTTTTCTTTAGTTGTTTATGGGATTTTTATGGGAGAATTTATTTTCAACAACTTGCTTATAACCAGAGTAAATAATTTAAATGAGCTGAGTTTAGTTTTTTTACAAACATCTATTTCAACAGTTATAATTTTAATCACAGCTGAGTTCATTCCGAAAGTTTTTTTTCAAATTTATTCAAACTTTTTTATGAAAATCTTTGCTCTTCCCTCATATATCTTTTATACAATTTTTTCACCTTTGACAAGTTTGGTCATATTTATTTCAGATTTTATATTAAACAAATTTTTTAATACAAACATAAAACATAGCTCCCTTTCTTTTACAAAAATTGAATTGGAGAACTACATTGAAAAGGAAATTCAACATTCTTCAGATGATATTGATTCTGAAATTGAAATCTTTCAAAATGCTCTAGAATTATCTGAAATAAAAGCAAGAGAAATTATGGTTCCAAGAACAGAAATTATTGCTGTAGATGTTAGTATTGATATAGATGAGGTTAAAAAAATATTTATAGAAACTGGGTTTTCAAAAATCCCTGTTTATAAAAAATCTATAGATAATATTATAGGATATGTCCATTCTTTTGATTTTTTGAAAAAACCAAGTGATGTAAAAAGTTTTCTTCTTCCTGTTGAATTTATTCCTGAACCTATGTTTGTTAATGAAGTACTTCAAATTTTAACTAGACAAAGAAAAAGTTTAGCCATTATTCTTGATGAATATGGAGGAGCTTCAGGGATTCTAACTATAGAAGATATTGTAGAGGAGCTCTTTGGAGAAATTGAAGATGAACATGATAATTTAGAATATTTTGAAAAGAGTATTGATGAATATACAATTGAAGTTTCTGCAAGATTAGAAGTTGAATACATTAATAATAAATACAAATGGGAGCTTCCTTTGGATGATTCTTATGAAACGTTAGGAGGATTAATATTTGATAAAACTGAAAATATTCCTAGTGAAGGAGAAGAAATAATAGTTAAAGATTACAAGATTAAAATTAAAGAGGCAACTTCTTCAAAAATTGAAAAAATTGTAATTATAAAAAACATTAAAGAAGAATAGTAAAAATAAATTCTAAGTTGTAATTTCGAACCTTTAAATCTAAACTATGGCTATACTAGGTCAAATAAGAAAAAGATCGTTTGTTCTAATAGTAGTTATTGGGATGGCATTATTTGCTTTTGTTATATCAGGAGTATTTGTGGGCTCTGGCTTATCTCAAAATCAAACAATAGGAGAGGTAAATGGAGAGAAGATAGATTATGAAACCTTTAATTTGTTGGTGCAACAAACTCAAGATTTTTATGGACTTGACTTAATTAACGCTGTAAATTATGCTTGGGAAGTAGGAATAAAAAATATTGTATTAACTCAAGAATTGGATAAATTAGGAATAAATGCCGGCAAAGATCAACTTGAACAAATAGTGTCAGCTGAACCTTCAATTGTTTCAAATCCAGAGTTTCAGAATGATTTAGGTCTTTTTGACTTTACTAAATTTAGTAGATACATAAATCAGCTAAAATCAATGAATCCAACTGCATATAATTCCTGGAAAATTCAGGAACAAAATGTTATTGCATCAGCAAAACAAAAAATTTATTTTAATCTAATTACATCAAGTATAACATATACTGACGTAGAATCAAATTTAGAGTATCATTTAGAGAATGATAAAGTAACAATAGATTATATAAAAATTCCTTTTAATGAAATTCCTGATTCAATATTCAAAATTACGAACTCACAGATATCAAATTTTATTAAAAAAAATAAAAACAACTATATTATCGATCCATCAAGAATTATAGAGTATGTATTTGTTCCTGATGTTGCTTCTCCTCTTGATGAGAATAATATTAGAACTAATCTTGAATCAATAAGGGATGGAATAATTCAATATAATGATGTAACTAAATTAGTTGATAGTATTGAAGGGTTTAAAGATGTAAAAAATATAGTTGAGTTTGTTGAAACTTATTCAGAAAAACTATATGACTCAATATACAAGACTAGAGATCAACTTTCTGGAGATTTTCGAGATATATTATATGGATTAAGAAAAGGGAAAACTTTTGGTCCATATAAGGATGGAAATTATTATGTATTATCAAAAATGATTGATAAGAAAAGAGAAGGAGGTGTTAATAAAGTTTTATTAGCTAATATTCATCAACAAATAGTCCCATCTAATGAATCTTCAAATCAAAATTATAGACTTGCCTCACGGATTGAATTTGATGCAAAAACCAATTTATCATTAGATCAAAATAATTATAGTTATAGTGTTCAGAATTATGAAACTTTAAACCCTTATGACTCTGGAATTCCTGGTATAAGTGATTCTAGATCAGTAATTAAATGGATTTATGATGAGTCAACGAAAGTAGATGAAATAAAAAGATTTACTTTAACTGAAGGATATTTGATTGGTAGAATTAAAGAAATAAACAAAGAAAGACTTCCAGGGGTAGGTGATGTTTCAGATAATGTAAAAAACGAAATTTTAAAGAAAATAAAATTTGATTATATAAAGAAAAAGTATAAAACCCCAACTATTGAATCAATAGCAGAAGATTATAATATGGATATTCAAAGGGCTTCAGCTGTTACTCAATATGATCCTGTACTTGTTGGAGCAGGAGCTGAGCCTTATATTATTGGAGCATCTTTTGCCCTAGAACCTGGAGAAGTTTCAAATTTATTATTAGGGAAAGAAGGAATTTATATTATTCACTCTATATCAAAAGAAATAGCAGAGGATTTAAATTTGAATAGTGCTATTTCAAGATCACTCAGTGATAGAGAGATTGAAAGAATTTTCTCTCTTATACCGGAGGTGCTTGAATCAAGTGCTGACATTAAAGATAATCGAAGTTTGTATTATTAACCATTTCTTTAAATGTAAAGACCTTATTAAAACCTTTATCAATAAAATACTTAGAGGGATTAAACTCACTTGAACTTAAGATAAAGTCTCCACCCCATGCACCAAGACTTTTAATTGAACCTTCAAAATCTGAAAACAACTCACTTTTTACAGTCTTTCTTTTTAATATAGAAGATAAAATTTGTTCATGCGAATCTAATAAATAATTAAACTGTTTTTGATTATTAGTTATTGATATTTCTTTCGAAATAGAAGAAACTTTTTCAATATCAGAATTTGATACTTTGAGTTTACTATAGTTTAAAATTTCTCCACGTGAATCCTGTTTTTTATTTAAATAAATAAAAAAAAGATTATCTATAAACGGGGGATTAAATTTAGTTTTTTGAATTGATCTTTTCCCCTTTTTAAGACTGTATATAAGTGGATAATTAACTCTAGAACAAGCTATATCATAACCACTTCCTCCAAATGTTTCATTTAAAATTATATATGGATCAACATTTGCCAAGCTTGATAAATTTGATATAAGGGTTGACGAACTTCCTAATCCCCACTCCTTGTCAAAATTTAATTTTGTTTTAATTTCACAACCATTGTTATTTAAAAAATTAGAATTATGATTTCTAATTGACTTAAGTATTTCATTAAGTCTTTTTGATACACTATAGTCTGAAGATTCAATTATTTCCAGTTTATCCTTATCTACTATTGTATTGAACCAAACATGATTCTTCATATCATAACTAGTCCATTTAATAAGATTATTATCAATCTCTTTATAATTTAATGATTGACCACAACTTAATGGTAAAGCAAATGCTTCAGCTCCATCTAGAACTAAATATTCTCCTGTAATCAGTAATTTACCATAGCTATATAAGTTCATAAAACTAATTTAAGTTTAAAAAATCTTGAACAGCTTTACTTGTAATTTTCTTTTCTTTAAAGAAAACTTTAGCATTTTCAATTTGATTTTCAGTTGCATTATTTTTTTTCAATAAATTAATCAAATGCATTTTCATATGACCTTTTTGTATACCTGCAGTTATCAATGATTTAATTGCAGCAAAATTTTGAGCTAGCCCAGCTGATGCTATTATTTCCATCAAACTCGATGAGTTCGGTTTGCCAAGTAACTTATGAGATAATTTAACCATTGGATGTAGATCAGTTATTCCTCCAACTGTACCTATAGATATAGGCAGTGTAAGCTTAATAGAAAAGATATTATTATCAATAGAGCATTCAGTCAACCCTTTATATTCTCCATCTTTGCAAGCAAAGGAGTGGACTGAAGCTTCAACTGCTCTAAAGTCATTACCAGTAGAAATTAAGATTGAATCAACACCATTCATTATCCCCTTATTATTTGTTACAGCTCTTCCTAAATCTATTTTAGAAATCTCGACTGCATGAAAGAATTTTTCTGCAAACTCTTTACTATTTAACCCATTAATTTCTCCAATTTCATCAATTTGACACTCTGCGTTTGCTTTTACAATACAATTAGGTGTAGAGTTAGACAGAATAGACATTATAATATTTATATCTTTTTCTTTTTCTGTTAAGTACTCAGGAATTTTTATTTCTTCACACATTTTTTTTGTAATAATTTCTAGGCATGAGTTTATAAAATTTGCACCCATAGAATCAACAGTGTTAAATGAAATAGAAAGCTGATAATAATTATTGTATTTCCTTGACATATCAATAAGATTAATAGAGTTAATTCCACCTCCACGCTTTATCATTTTTGATGAAATTTTAGAAGTTGCATCAATTAGTTTAGATTTACTATCATCAATAAATTTTTTTATCTTTTGAAATTCTCCATTAAATAAAAAGTGAATTTGGCCAATTTTTTCTGAGCTAATCACTTTAGCTCTAAATCCTCCTTTATCATACCAGAATTTTGCAGAATTAGATGCAGCTGCAATAACTGAGCTCTCTTCTATTACCATTGGTAAACAATAATTTTTATTATTAATTAGAAAATTAGGTGCAACTGAAAATGGGAAATAAAAATTTGATAGTGTATTTTCAGAAAAAGTATCATGTATTGACTGAATGTTAATGTCATTATTTAAATATTTATCTAAGATTTCTAAATCCTCTTTTGAATTGCCCAAATAATTAGAACAAATCCATTCAATTTTTTCTTCTTTTGAAAGTTTTGAAAAACCAATTATTTTTTTTGACATAATTTCCTTTTCTTTATGTAAATATAAGGTAAATGAATCTCAATTTAATTTATCTTTTTTAGTAGTCAATCTATACGTATGAGCCACCTTTTTAATGGAGATGAAATAAACCAAAGAACAATTCTAGGTCATCCGTCAGGACTCTTCACATTATTTTTTACTGAGATGTGGGAACGTTTTTCTTATTATGGGATGAGAGCTATTCTTGTTCTATTTCTAGTCTCATCTCTTGGTGATCAAGGATGGGGATGGGAAAGAAAAGATGCTTTAGTTCTCTATGCATGGTATACAGGGTTGGTATATATAACACCAATTTTTGGAGGGATTATAGCAGATAAGTATATAGGTTATAGAAAAGCAGTGATTATTGGAGCTTTTTTAATGACATTGGGTCATGCATCTATGGCTCTAGAGGTATTTTATGATTATTATCTATACATAGGTCTTAGTTTTTTAATTTTAGGTAATGGATTCTTTAAACCAAATATATCTTCAATTGTAGGACAGTTATATAAAGATGATGGTAGAATAAAGGATGCTGCATATACAATTTTTTACATGGGTATAAATTCTGGAGCCTTTTTAGGTATTTTACTATGTGGTTATATTGGAGAGACAGTAAATTGGCATTATGGTTTTGGGTTAGCAGGAATTTTTATGTTTTTTGGAATGCTTCAATTTCATTATGGGCAAAAAATATTTGGTAAAATAGGTCTTGGCAAAAACAGATCAATTGATGAAGAAAATGAAGAGAATAAGTTAGCACCTGTATCGAAAAAAATTATTCGTGATAGACTTTTGGTTATTGGAATCTTTTCTTTTGTTACTATATTCTTCTGGTGGGGATTTGAACAGTCAGGGGGAAGTATGACAATTTTTGCATCTGATTATACCAATAGAGATTTAGTTGGAACAAGTGCACTTGTTTTTAAAATTATAAATACTCTTTTAACTGTTATCCCAATGATAATTTTAACTATTATTTTATTAATGTTATTTAAAAACACTTTTGGAAAATATATGATTTCAAATTTATTTTTAGGAACCAGTTTTGTTATTATTTGGATTATCATTATTTGGATGTTAAACAGAGAGTTTAATAATTCTGAAACTGAGGTTCCCGCCTCATGGTTTGCCATATTGAATTCATTCTTTATAATTGTATTTGCCCCTGTTTTATCAAAAATTTGGCAATCAAAATATAACCCTTCAGGTCCTGTTAAATTTGGAATAGGACTATTCCTTCTAGCAATAGGATTTGGAATACTTTCATATGGCTCAATTAATATCCCTCTTGGGGCTACAACAGCTTCACAAAGTATGATGTTTTTAATTTTAGCTTATTTATTTCATACCCTTGGAGAATTATGTGTTTCGCCAGTAGGTCTTTCTTATGTTAGCAAACTTGCTCCAAAAAAATTAGTTGGTTTAATGTTTGGCGTATGGTTTATAGCAAATTTTATTGCAAATTATAGTGCTGGAATAACTGGGAGTTATATTGATCCAATATTAGATGAATATGGAATGGCCTCATTCTTTTTAATTTTTACAATACTTCCTACTATTGTTGGAGTACTAATGATTATATCCAATAGAAAAGTTGTAAAAATGATGCATGGAATTGAATAATAATTTACCTCACAATAAGTTCTGCAGTTTTTCTAGATGGATTTTCTGCATAAAGCATATTTATTAAATTATTATAAGCATTAATCATTTCTAATCTATTATCTTTTTTCAAGATTTTATTGATACTATTTTTCAAATTATTTGAATTTAGTTCGCCCTGTACTAATTCATCCACTATTTTATTATTAAGAATAAGATTCACTAAAGAAATATACTTGATATTTACTAGCATTTTACCAATAAAGTAACTTACAAAGCTAGTTTTATAACAAACAACTTGAGGGACCTTAAAAATAGCTGCCTCTAAAGATGCTGTCCCGCTTGTAACTATAGCAGCTTTTGAATTTGCAAGTAAATTATAGGTTTGATTGAAGACTACTTTGACATTCTTATGTTTTGTTAATTCATTATACTTTTCTTTATCAATACTTTTTATTCCGCCAATAACAAATTGATATGATTCAAAGATATTAGTAATAGATAAAAAAACTGGAAGTATTTTTTTAATTTCTTGTAATCTGCTTCCTGGTAATAGAGCAATTATTGGTTGATTTATATCTAAATTGTTTTTATAAAAAAAATTATTATCAGATTTAAATTCATTAATATAATTAACAAGTGGATGCCCTGAATAATTTACTTCAAATTCATGTTTAATTTTATAATAATTTTTTTCAAATGGAAGTATAACATGCATATAGTCAATATCTCTTTTTATTGCATTAATTCTATTTTCCTTCCATGCCCAAATTTGTGGACTAATAAAGTAATGATTTATAAATCCATTTTCTTTAGCCCACTTACAGATTCTTAAATTAAATCCAGGATAATCGATATATATTATTCTATCAGGCTTAAATTGGAGAATATCTTTTTTACAAAAATTTATATTGTTTAAGATTTTAAAAATATTTTTCAGTACTTCAAAGAATCCCATTATTGAAGTTTCTTTGTAATGCTTAACAAGATTATCAGATTTAGATTTCATAAGATCTCCACCCCAAAATCTTATTTCAGAATTAGGGTCTAGAATTTGAATTTCTTCTATAAGTTGAGATCCATATATATCGCCAGATGCTTCTCCAGCTATTAGATAATACTTCATTTAAAACCCCATTCATTTAGATCTTTAATGGCAAAGTGAGCAGTTAAATCAAATTCAACGGGAACTATAGATATGAAGCCATTATTCAAAGCCCATTCATCTGTATCTTCTCCTTTATCTTTATTGACAAGTTTTCCAGTTAACCAATAATATTCTTGCCCTAGAGGGTTTTTCCTTTTATCAAATTCTTCCACCCAATATGCTTTTGCCTGTCTGCAAATTTTTATTCCTTTTATTTCAGATTCTTTAATTGCAGGAATATTAACATTGAGAACTACACCTTTTGGCATCTTGTTTTTTAAAGCAGTCAAAGTAATTGTTTTAATAAATTTTCTGCTATTTAAAAAATTAGCATTCCATCTATAATCTTGAAGTGAAAACCCAATAGCAGGAATACCCTCTATTCCAGCTTCAATAGCCGCACTCATTGTTCCTGAATATATTACATTAATTGAAGAGTTAGATCCATGGTTTATTCCAGATACACATAAGTCAGGTTTTCTAGGCATTAATTCATTTACTGCAAGTTTAACACAATCTGCAGGTGTCCCTGAACAACTATATTCTAGGTGATCTGATGTTTTAGGGGTAATCTTAGAACAATGAAGTGTTGAGTTTATTGTTATTGCGTGACCCATTCCAGATTGAGGGCTATCAGGGGCAACTACTATAACTTCACCAATTTCAGACATGATATCAATAAGGCATCTGATTCCTGGAGCATTAACACCATCATCATTTGTAACTAAAATTAGAGGTTTTTCCATAGTATTAGTAATGAGAAATAATTTGGTAAAGATATAAAAAAGCATTCCTAGTAAAAATTGTTTAACTAAAGTTTAGTAATATACTTGATAAATAATGAGCTTTTTTATTTAATTTTGTGGATTATAATATTTATGAGATTATTAGGAATACTTGCATCTGGGATTATATCAATAGTAATATTTTTTCAATTATCTGTTAATAAATTTGATGACTCAAATAAAGACAAACTTTTAGTTGAATTAATTTCTTTTGTTTTAGACAGGAACCACTATGATCCTAAAATAATTGATGATGATTTCTCAAAAAGTGTATATGATGATTATATTAAGGCAATTGATCCACAAAAAAGATTCTTATTAAAATCAGATATTGAAAAGTTTGATCAATACCAATTTCTAATTGATGATCAGATAAAATCTTCAAGTACAGATTTTTTTAATTTAACTTATGAAACTTTGATTTCTAGAGTAAACGATGTAGAATCTTTTTATAAGGAGATTTTAAAAACCCCCTTTGATTTTAATATTGATGAAACCTTAAATATAGATTTTGAAGAATTAGATTATGCAGCAGATCTTTCTGATCACATTGCTATTTGGAGAAAAAGATTAAAACTGTCAACTCTTGATGGATTTGTTACAAAGAAAATAATTCAAGATGAAAAAGGTATTTCAGATGATAGTGAAAAAGAATTAAAGTCTGATACTGACTTAGAAAGTGAGTCAAGAGAATCTATACTAAATAATTTAAAAGACTTTTTTGCTTTATATGATGATCTTGAAAGAAAAGATTGGTTTTCGATATACTTAAATTCAATAGTAAATCAATTTGACCCTCATACAGCTTACTTAGCACCTCAAGCAAAAGATGTGTTTGATCAAAATATCTCTGGAAGATTTCAAGGAATAGGAGCTAGATTATTTAAAAAGAATCAACAAGTAGAAATTGCCGAAATTATTATTGGAGGACCGGTTTGGAGAGATAAACTTTTGAATGTAGGAGATTTAATTTTAGGGGTTTCTCAAACTCCATATGAAGAACCAGTAGATATTTCTATTATGAAGCTGACTGATGCTATAGACTTAATAAAAGGAGAAAAAGGAACAAAAGTATATCTTATGGTAAAAAGAGTTGATGGAGGTATTGAACAAGTTGAAATAACTAGAGATATTGTTGAATTGGAGGAGACATATGCAAAGTCATCTCTAATTTTTCAAGATTCAAAAAAATATGGATTTATAACTTTACCAAGTTTTTATATTGATTTTAATGACTATGGCCAGAGGAATGCTGCTAGTGATATAAAAAAAGAAATAATTAAACTAAAAAACGAGAATGTAAGTGGAATAATAATGGATTTGAGAGGTAATGGAGGAGGTTCTTTAAAAACAGCTGTTGACATTACGGGCTTTTTTATAGAGCAAGGACCAGTAGTGCAAGTTAAAAGTATTGGAGGAAGGAAAGAGGTCTTAAAAGATCAAGACTCATCAATTATATGGGATGGCCCTCTTATTATTCTCGTAAATGAATTTTCAGCTTCAGCTTCGGAAATTTTAGCTGCCGCACTTCAAGATTATAATAGGGCAATAATCATCGGAAGTAAACAAACCTATGGTAAAGGTACAGTGCAAAACCTTATTTCTCTAAATCAATTTATATCTGGAAATACACATGGTGAATTAGGCTATATAAAGTTAACCACAGATAAATTCTATAGAATTAGTGGTGGTTCTACACAATTAGAGGGAGTTAAAAGCGATGTCGTTTTTCCTAATAGATATTCTTATATAGATATTGGAGAGAGAGACCTTGATAATCCTTTATCTTGGGATCAAATTAATTCTGCACAGTATGCTCCACTAGCTAGACAGATATATTATGATAAGACTCTTGAAAATAGCAAGAATAGAATTTCTAAGAATGAATTTTTTAATATTATTGATGAGCAAGCTAGATGGATAAAAGAACGACAAGAAGATAAGACAGTATCATTAAATTACAATATTTATAAAATGGATTTAGATAACACTAAAAAGGAAACAGAAAAATTTAAAAAAATTGATGATTTTAAATCTAATTATAGATTTGAATGGTTGAGAGATAATGTATTAAATGAAGAAATACCAGATGAAATAATAGAAAGAAGAAATAGGTGGGTAGAAGATTTACAAAAAGACTTATATGTCGATGAAGCAATCAACATACTTGGTGATTTATCCTCATTTAATTTAAATAGATTATCTCTAAAAAATAACAATTAACTTTCCTTTAGTCTGCTTGAATCATAATTTAGGTATATAAAGAACATTATACTAAAAGACAAAAGACTTGAACCTCCATAACTAACAAATGGAAGTGGTATGCCTATAGTGGGAAGAATTCCCAAAGACATCCCAATATTTATAAAAAAATGAATGAATAATAGACTCGCAAAACAATTGCAAAATATTCTCTTATGATAGATTTGTTGCTTCTCTGCTCGCCTAATTATTCTAATTATCAAACAACTAAATAGAAATATTAAAAAGCCAGCTCCTATAAATCCCCATTCTTCCCCAACTGTACTAAAAATATAATCAGTGTGTTGTCTTGGAACAAAATCACCTTTTGTTTGAGTTCCTTTTAAAAATCCAATTCCTGAAAATCCTCCAGATCCAATTGCTATTTTAGACTGATTAATATTGTATCCAACACCTTTTTTGTCTAAATCCTTTCCTATAATTATGTTTATTCTATCCCTATGTCTTTCTTCAAGAACATTTTCAAAAACATAATTGGTAGATAGGATTATAGAAAAATATAAAATTATAGTGAATATGAATTTTGAAAACTTAATTTTTCTCTTTTTTTTAGATTGATAGAAGATAAATAAAGTATATATAATTGAAACTAGAAAAATGGTTATATATATCCCTATGGTTAATGTTAAAAAGAAAACAACAATTATTATAGATAAGTGATAAAGAAAATTAATATTTAGACCTTCTCTAAATATAGGAAATATAAATGCTAAAAAAATTATTGCAGATCCAGGATCAGGTTGAAATGATATTAAAAATATTGGAACAAAAATTATTAAAGAAATAAAAAATAGATCTCTATTTCTAGAGATATCTGTTTGAATAATACTAAGATACTTTGCTAAAAAAAGACTTGTTGTTATTTTAACAAATTCTGAAGGTTGGAAATTAATAAACCCTAAGCTATACCAGGATTTTGCTCCTCCAGCCTTTATACCAAAAAAGAATAACCCGATAAGAAGTAATATAGAAATATTGTAGAAAAGGAATGAATTGTCATGTAAAAATTTACCTCTTGTAGATAAAATCACAAATAATAATACAAGAGAAATTGAAAAGAAAGCAACTTGTTTACCGATAGGGTATGATAAATCCCAAAAGGAAATTAAATTTTCGTTATAAATAGATGAATAAATATTAATTAATCCAAAGACAACAATCATAAAGTAAATGGACAAAGAAATTAAATCATATTTTAAAGAAAAAATATTATTCATTTATTTCAAATAAATCAAATTTGTAGGGTTTTTCATACTCTTCTAATAAACTTCCGCTTAACATTCTTTGCTCCAACCACTTTCTTTTAACTTCTCCATTAATATATTTCTCAATAATTAAACTTGCTATTGGAGCTGCCCATCTACTCCCCCAGTAACCATTTTCAATAAATACAGAAATAGCAATTTGAGGATTATCAATAGGAGCAAAAGCAATAAATGTTGAATGATCAGTAAGTTGCTTTCTTTCATTATTTATTATAGTAAAATTTTCAATTGTACCAGTTTTTCCAGCAATTTTTATATTATTAACTTTTGCAATTCTAGCAGTTCCTCTTTCAACAACATCAAACATCCCCTGTATAACGATATCAAAGTTTTCTTGATCAATTGATGTAGAATTTTTTTCAAAAGATTTTGCTTGTTCATTATCAATTTTCTTGACAAAATGAGGCTTTATATAAAAGCCTCTATTAGCAATTGCTGAAACAACATTAGCCATTTGAATTGGAGTTGTAAGAACTTCTCCTTGACCAATTGAATTAGAAATTATTGTTGAAGCTCCCCATCTATTTTCTCCATATAAACTATTATAGTAATCGGATCCTGGAATAAATCCAGTATTACCTATAGGTAAATCATAACCAAGATAATTTCCTAGTCCAAAACTTTTTAAATGATTAGACCAAGAATCAAGTCCTTCTGCGGGAGATTCATATTTTTCAATTATTCTCTTATATGTTTTAGCAAAAAAGGTATTACAGGAATTATATATCCCAGCTTTTAAATTACTAACTGTTCCATATGGATTATGACATCGCATAAATGAATTATTAGCATAATAGTGACCTCCATAGCATGTAAATGAAGTGTTATTATCAATTACGTTTTCTTGAAGAGCTATTAATGCATTTATAACTTTTAATGGAGAGCCAGGAGAGTATTGTGCTAGTAACGATCTATCAAATAATGGCTTATTAATCGTATCTCTTAATAGAATATTATAATTATTTGTTCTATTTGCACCTAAGAGCATGTTTAAGTTATATACCGGTGAGCTTACTAGGCTTAATACTTCACCAGTTTGAGGTTCTATAATAACTATTCCTCCTCTTTTATTTTCCATTAATTTCTCAGCATACTTTTGTAATTCAGAATCAATAGTAAGAGTTAAATTTTTTGATTTTTTAGCAGGTATATCATTTAAGGAATTATTATAAGGACCAATAATTTTATTAAATCTATTTTTTTGCAAAAATCGCATTCCTTTGATTCCTCTTAATTTATTTTCATAATATTTCTCGATGCCCTGTTTCCCTATATTTTCACCTTTTTCATAATATTTATCCTTCTCTATCTCATTAGGGTTAACCTCTCCTATATATCCAATTAAATTACCTGCAATTGGAAGAATATAATCTCTTGTTGACCTTTTCCTTATATAAAATCCATTATACTTCCATATCGTTTCTTGTAATAAGGCATTTTCCTCTCGGGTAATTTGTCCTTTTATAATTGATGGAACTTTTTTTGAATAACTAAATGCGTTTGAGATTTTTTTTATCAGATTCATTTTTTCAATTCTCAGTATTTTACTTAGCTCAAGGGTATCAAATTCAGATAAGTTTTCTGGGACTAGAATTAACTCATACATTGGTTGATTAGATACAATTAATTCCCCATTTCTATCAAATATAAGACCTCTTTCAGGATAAACTGATAATTCTTGAATAGCATTATTACTTGAAGCTGATTTGTAAAAATCATATGATAATTGAAGGTATGCAAGACGAGAAATAAAGATTATAGAAGTAATTATTGTTATCCAAATAAGCAAGTTTTTTCTAATCATCTTTTTATATCGTAGAAAATTTTAGTTATTGTCCAAATTACAATAAAAGTAATAATTGAGTTTAATAATGTATATAAGATTATAGTATCAATAAAATTAAAACTGAAAAAAATAAGAGAGTAATAAATAAGTTGATGTAATAATATTATTATAAGGAAAAAAGTTATTCTATTGAATAAAGGTACACCTGATAGCATAGCTTTTCCAAGATTAGCCTTAACACCAAAGCAGTAATTTTCTATTAATCCTCTCATATAACAAACTGTAATGGCTGCAATTGTATGACATCCATAGCTTTGAGATGTTAAATCTATAATTATACCAGCTAAAAAACCTAATAGTATAAGTGAGGTCTTATTAAATGTCGTCCTATATAAAATAAATATCAAAAGATAAAAACTTGGATTAATGATCTCAAATAGATTCATATTATTGAAAATAAAAATCTGTAATATCATTATGATAACAAAAGAGCTGAATAATTTTAGATTTTCTTGATTCAATTTGAAATTAATTTATTTATTTGTTCGTTATCAAGTTTATCTAGAATATAAACATTGTTTAAAGAAGAAAAATCATTAAATAATGAAACTTCAATCTCAAAATAACCCTCAGTAATATTAGTTTTATAATTTGAAATTGATCCTATAGGAATTCCTTTAGGAAAGTAAAAAGACATGCCGCCTGTAACAATTGTATCTCCTATTTTTATTTGATTACTATATGGGATATCAGAAAGAATCATTTTTTTTGGACTATATCCATCCCAGTAAAGTGATCCAATTGTTGATGATCTTTCTATAATTGCATTAATTTTTAAATCTGAATTTAAAATTGAAATAATACTTGAATAATCATTACTGACATTATTTATAATTCCAATTATTCCTAAAGAGTTTATAACACCTCTATCTATTGAGACCCCATCATTAGACCCTTTATCAATTAAAATAAAATTTCTATTTTTATTTGTAGTATTTCTAACAACATTAGCTGATATAGTGTAAGGAAAGAGAGATTCAGATTTAGGAATAGTATTGTTCCTATAATTTTCTAATTCATTTTTTTTAAGAATTAGATTTTCTTTTTTTAGTAATTCGTTTTCATTGATTAGATCAAAATAGCTTTTGAAATCATCAATTATATTTGCTGAAAATCCTGCAATGCTAATTGAGATAGTCTCAATCTTTGAAAAATGTAAGCCACTCTTATTATATAAATTATTAAATGAGAAAAATAATAACAAAAGATAAATAATTAAGTTCCTATACTTTATAATAGAATTAATTATTGACTGCATTAAATCTTATTTAATTAGAACTGATTTAAACTTTTCAAGATTTTTTAAGCAAATCGCAGTTCCTCTAACTACTGCCCGAAGTGGATCTTCAGCAATATATACAGGAAGGTCAGTTTTCCTTGATAGTCTCTCATCCAGACCTCTTAAAAGAGCTCCACCTCCAACAAGGTAAATACCAGTATTATAAATATCAGCAGCTAATTCAGGAGGAGTTTCAGATAATGTTTCCATTATAGTGTCTTCAATTCTTATTATTGACTTGTCAACTGCCTTTGTTACCTCCATATAAGAAATTATTTTTTCTTTTGGTTTACCAGACAATAAATCTCTTCCTTGAACATGCATATCCTCTGGAGGAGAATCTAAATTCTCACTACAGGACCCAACATTAATTTTAATTTTTTCTGCAGTTCTATCACCTATAGATAAATTATGTTTAGTTCTCATGTAGTAAACAATATCATTTGTTAGGACATCGCCTGCAACTTTTATTGATCTCTCACAAACAATACCAGAAAGACAAATCACAGCTATTTCAGTTGTTCCTCCACCAATATCAACAACCATATTCCCTTTTGGTTTAACAATATCAACACCTATACCTATAGCTGCAGCCATCGGTTCATGGATTAGATAAACCTCTTTCCCATTAACCCTTTCAGCAGATTCTTTTACAGCTCTCATCTCAACTTCAGTTATTCCTGAGGGGATACAAATAACCATTCTTAAAGAAGGAGCAAACCATCTTTTTTTAAGAGTTGGGATACTCTTAATAAGAGCGCTAATCATCAGTTCAGATGCATCAAAATCTGCTATTACGCCATCTTTTAAAGGTCTAACAGTTTTAATATTTTCATGTGTTTTCCCGTGCATTGTTAGAGCTTCTTCACCAATAGCAATAATTTTCTTAGTAGATCTATCCAACGCAACCATAGAAGGACTATCAACAACTACTTTATCATTATGAATGATTAAAGTATTTGCTGTACCAAGGTCAATAGCTATTTCCTCTGTAAAGAATCCCATTGTATAGTTTTAAATTAAATTGGACCTCAAATTTAGTTAAATATTATAAATTAATGTCTAAAATGTCTAGTTCCGGTAAAAATCATTGTCATTTTGTGTTTATCACAAAAAATAATTGACTCATTATCTCTAATTGATCCCCCAGGCTGGATTATATTTTTAATATTATTAGCGTGTGCAAGTTCAACACAATCTTTAAAAGGGAAAAAAGCATCACTTGCCATAACACAGCTTGTTAAGTCTGATTTAAATCCAAATTTTTTAGATTTTTCAATTGCGTGGTTTAATGCGTCTATTCTTGATACCTGACCCATGCCAGAACCTATTAATTTATAGTCTTTTACTAATATTATACAGTTTGATTTAGTATGCTTTGAAATAACTGAAGCAAAAACTAAATCATCTGTTATTGATTTATTGGGTGATGTTTTAGTGACAATTTTAAAATTTTCTGAACTATCGACTATCTTATCAACGGTTTGTCTTAACTCACCACCTAAACAACTTCTATAATTAGATTCATTATTAGGATATTGAGTTAATTTTAGTATTATTCTGTTTTTTTTAGATTTTAATATATCTAAAGCATTTTGTTCAAATGATGGCGCAATTAATATTTCAAAAAATAATTTATTTATTTCATTAGCTGTTTCAAAATCTATTTTACTATTAGTTACCAGAACTCCTCCAAATGCAGATACATTGTCACTCGACAGAGAATCTTTGTATGCATCAACTAACTTTGATCTAATTGCAACTCCACATGGATTATTATGTTTTAATATTGCAAAAACATTTTCTTCAAAACTTAAATCTTTTATTAAGTTAATTGCAGAATCAATATCTAAAAGATTATTAAAAGAAATTTCTTTTCCATGTAATTGATTTAAATTTTTATTGATATCTCCAATAAAAACACCTTCTTGATGAGGGTTTTCACCATATCTGAGTTTTTTCTTTATTAAACTGGTGTTATTAAAGTATTTAGATATTTCAGAGTCATAATTCATTGTATTTTCGAAAGCTTTAGTTGCAAATTCTTTTCGAGTTATTATACTTGAACCAGCATCTTTATCCAAAAGGTTTATTAAATCTTCGTATTGTGATTTTGATGATATACAAAGTACAGATTTATAATTTTTTGCTGCTGCCCTAATTAGGGACACCCCTCCTATATCAATTTTTTCAATTATTTCATCAACTTCATCAGTTTTTTTTAAAGTATCAGAAAAGGGATATAGATCAACAATCACCAAATCTATATCTGGGATATCATATTTTTCAGCATCATTTTTATCTGATTTAGAATCAGTTTTTAATATTCCTCCAAATATTTTTGGATGAAGTGTTTTAACTCTGCCGTTTAAAATTGAAGGATAACTAGTTAAATCCTCAACTTTTTTAATATCAATATTTAGTTTTTTAATATAATCGTAAGTACCACCTGTAGAATATAACTTTATCCCATAGCCATTAAGTTTATTAACTATCTGATCAAGACCAGATTTATCAAAAACAGAAATTAAAGCGGAAGTAATTTTCTTCATTAAATAATCAAATTCTAAATTACAAAAAAAAACCTGCTAAAGTTAGCAGGGTTTTTTTATTTAAGTGTTAATTACATCATTCCTGGCATTCCCCCGCCACCCATTGGAGGCATTTGAGGAGGAGTCTCCTCTTTGATGTCAACTAATGCACATTCTGTTGTTAAAATCATTCCAGCTACTGAAGCAGCATTTTCTAAAGCAACTCTAACAACTTTTTTAGGATCAATGATTCCATTTTTTAGCATATCAACAAATTTACCCTCTTTAGCATCATACCCAAAGCTTCTATTACCTTCTTCAAGGACTTTCGACATAACTACTGAACCTTCTTCTCCAGAGTTTTCGACTATTATTCTAAGAGGTGCTTCAATTGCTTTATTGATTATTTGGATTCCAGTTGCCTCATCACTATTACTAGACTTAATTTTATCAAATTCAGATCCAGAATTTAGTAATGCAACACCACCACCAGCAACTATTCCTTCTTCTAAAGCAGCTCTGGTTGCATTTAAAGCATCATCAACTCGATCCTTTTTTTCTTTCATTTCAACTTCAGAAGGAGCCCCTACATAAAGAACAGCAACACCTCCTGAGAGTTTTGCAAGTCTTTCTTGAAGCTTTTCTTTGTCATAATCAGATGTTGTTGATTCAATTTGAGCTTTTATTTGGTTAACTCTATCTTTTATATCTTTTGACTTACCTGAACCATTAACAATAGTGGTATTATCCTTATCTATTGTTACTTTTTCAGCGGTTCCAAGCATATCAAGTGTTGCGCTCTCTAAGTTAAAGCCTCTCTCTTCTGAAATTACAGTACCACCTGTTAGTATAGCTATATCTTCAAGCATAGCTTTTCTTCTATCACCAAAACCAGGAGCTTTAACTGCAGCAATTTTAAGAGAACCTCTAAGTTTATTAACCACTAATGTTGCAAGTGCTTCACCATCTATATCCTCTGCAATAATTAAAAGAGGTTTGCCAGTTTGAGCAACGGGTTCAAGTATAGGCAGTAAATCTTTCATAACTGATATCTTTTTATCAGTAATTAGTATTTGAGGAGTTTCAAGATCAGCTTCCATTTTTTCTGAATCTGTCACAAAATATGGAGAGATATAACCTCTATCAAACTGCATTCCTTCAACTACATCAACGTAAGTTTCAGTACCTTTTGCCTCTTCAACTGTAATAACACCTTCTTTTCCTACTTTTTCAAAAGCTTCAGTAATTAGAGTCCCTATTGCCGAATCATTGTTTGCAGAGATACTAGCTACCTGTAGGATTTTATCAGATGCACTCCCAATTTCTACTGATTGCTTTTCTAGATTTTGAACTACAGATGTAACTGCTTTATCAATACCTCTTTTAAGGTCCATTGGGTTTGCTCCTGCAGCAACATTTTTTAATCCTTCATTTACTATTGATTGCGCTAATATTGTTGCAGTTGTTGTTCCATCTCCAGCTAAATCATTAGTTTTAGAAGCTACCTCTTTAAGCATTTGAGCCCCCATATTTTCAAGATTATCTTTTAGGTCAATTTCTTTTGCAACAGTTACACCGTCTTTACTGACTTGAGGTGCGCCAAAAGATTTCCCAATAATAACATTTCTACCTTTAGGGCCTAAAGTAACTTTAACAGCATTTGCTAAAGCATCTACTCCTCGCTTTATGCCTTCACGAGCTTGTATATTAAATTCAATTTTTTTTGCCATTTTTTTAGATTTTTAATTAAACAATTGCTAGAATATCACTTTCTTTCATAATCAAGTAGTCTACTCCATCATGTTGTAGCTCAGTTCCTGAGTATTTTCCATAAAGTACAATATCTCCAACTTTAACTGTTATAGGGTTTTTCTTTGTGCCCGGACCAACAGCCACTATTTTTCCTCCTTGAGGTTTTTCTTTTGCAGTATCTGGAATTATAATCCCAGAAGATGTCTTAGTCTCAGCCTCTGAGGGTTCAACTAAAACTCTATCTGCTAATGGTTTAATATTTATTTTATTCATAACTATCTTTTTTTTAAATATTTGTCATAAACTATGCCAATAACATTTTAATGACATTTTGACACAATAAATTAATTAGTTGTTTTCTCCAGTATTCTCTGGAATCTCTGGAATTGTTTCTTCAATAGTTGATTCATCTATCAAAATAGATTCTGAATCATTAATATCATTTATAACAGAGACATTAGAAATAAGAATTAATGAACCAAGTACTATTGCTAATACCCATGTACTTTTATCAAGAAAGTCAGTTGTCTTTTGTACTCCACCAATTTGTTGTTGGCCTCCTCCAAATGTTGAAGAAAGACCTCCTCCTTTAGGATTTTGAACCATTATAACGAGTATTAAAAGAAAACAGACAAAAAGTATCAGCGAAATAAATATCCAGAATGTTCCCATTATTTTATTTTTTTTCTAAACGTTTAATTTTCTTTATGTGGTCTGCAAAGAAACTACTTTTTTTTGGATATTTCAAACTTAATATTTTATAAGCTTTGATAGCTTTTTTGTATTTTTTTTGGTTAGTTAATATCTTAGCAAGGGTCTCTGTAATTAACTCAGGATCATTTTTATCATGTTCTTTGGGTTTGAATTTATATTCAGAATCTTTCTCTTTAATTATTAAATTTGATTTCTTATCAATAAAGGTTTCAATTAGGTTTAATTTTTCCTCAATTTTACTATCACTCTTATTAGAAATTTTATCAAACCAATCAAGAAAAGTAAATTTGTCTTCTAAATCTTTGTTAATCTCTTTTTTATTATCTAAAAAAATTTCAGTAGTCATCCAATTTTTCAAATTTGCCCTATCAAATGATAGAATTGCAGCTCTACTAAGGATACGAGAAAAGTTATTCACACCTTGACTTTTAATCGATTTAAGGTAATAGGCAGATATGGTCTGAGAATAAGGATACTTATTAAAGAGGTGTTTTAAATCAGACAACTGATTGTTATCTTTTGGGTTAAAATTATTAATAATGTAGTTAAATTTTTCAGATATCATATATCACCATTTTGCTAGTGTTTCATTAAAAATATCCTGAGTAATTCTTTCAAAAATATCAACTAAAGCCGCATCCTTAATATCATATAGTTGAAGATTACCAGGAAAATCATAATAAAAAGAAAAAGGTTTTTTGAAATTATCTTCTTCATTTAGTTTATTCTCATAATTTAAACTAACTCTCATTGTAAGTCTATTCTGTGCAGCTTTAATTTCAGCAGTTGCTGCCATTGGAGTTATGCTGAATTCAGTTATTTCCCCCTCATACAGTAAATCTCCACCTTCATTAACAAGACTTAAACTTGTTTGGTTAACTATAAGGTCTTGAAGTGCAATAGTAAAGTCTCTATCAAGTCCTGGTTCAATTGTTGATCCTGGTTTACCTCCGGAATTATTTTCAAAATAGTTTACTTGAAAAGTTTCTGCTCCAACAGGAATAGATGATCCAGTGAAAGAATAAATTCCGCATGAAGTAACAATTAAGTATAAACCAATAAAGAGTTGTTTAAAGTTCATTTATATCTCCTAATTCATGTTGTTTAATTTTTCTATAAAGAGTTCTTTCAGAAATTCCTAGTTCTTTAGATGCTAGTTTTCTTCTTCCTTTAGTTCTGATTAATGCTTGTTTGATCATTTCAATTTCTTTATCTAAAAGTGAAAGTGTCTCTTCTTCTTCAATGGTTTCAGCATATTCAAATTTTTCAGAATTTTCAATTTCATTTGCTTCAATGCTCAAAGCAGGATCTTTAATATTTACAGAATCTATTTCATGTGAAATATCCTTATTTTTAGAGCTAGGATCACCATAAATTTTTTCAATTAAACCTTGATTTTTTTCTTTAACTTCACTTGAATCTTCATTTTTGATTAACTCTAAAGTTAATTGTTTTAAATCAGTTAAATCACTTTTCATATCAAACAAAACTTTATATAAAATCTCTCTCTCTGATGAAAATGATCCAGACTCGTTTTTAATACTATTAAGTGTAGCTGGAAGTTTACTGGTTTTAGCTGGTAAGTAAGCATTTAATTTTTCACTTTTTATTAATCTTTCTTTCTCAAGTATAGACATTTGTTCAGCGATATTTCTTAATTGCCTTATGTTTCCTCTCCATTCATTTTGACATAAAAGCTCTTCAGCTTTTTCATCAAGCCTTAAAGTAGGCATGTTATATTTTTGGGCAAAGTCTGATGCAAATTTTCTAAATAAAATTGAAATATCCTCTTTCCTTTCTCTTAAAGGAGGAATGTTTATAATTATTGTGCTTAATCTATAAAAAAGATCTTCTCGAAACTTTCCAGACCTTATTGCATCATCCATATTACTATTTGTAGCAGCAACTATTCTTACATTGGTTTTATCTACTTTTGATGATCCTACTTTAATATATTCACCACTTTCTAAAACCCTTAATAATCTTACTTGAGTAGACAAAGGAAGTTCACCAACTTCATCTAAAAAAATAGTTCCTCCATCAGCAACTTCAAAATATCCACTCCTGTTACTAGTTGCACCTGTAAAAGCACCTTTTTCATGTCCAAATAATTCAGAGTCAATTGTTCCATCAGGAATTGCTCCACAGTTAACTGCAATATACTTAGCATGTTTTCTGTGAGAGTATTGATGAATTATTTTAGGAATACTCTCCTTACCAACACCACTCTCACCAGTTACGAGAACAGAAATATCAGAATTCGAGACTTGAATTGATTTTTCAAGTGCTCTGTTTAGTTTATTATTATTTCCAATAATTCCAAATCTTTGTTTAACAGATTGAATAGATTCCATATTAAATAGCTAATGATTTCTTTTTTGCTTTACCGATTAATGTAGCTGAAGTAAAGTCTTCAATTGTTACCTGCACAATATCTCCAGGAGAGTAGTTTTCTTTTGGAAATACAACTACATTATTTTCACTAGTTCTGCCACTCCAAAAACCATCTGACTTTTTTGAAGATTTATCAATTAAAACAGGACATGTTAAATTCAAGAATTTTTGGTTTCTTTCTTTGCTATGTTTTTGTTGCAGATTAATAATTTCTTCTAACCTTCTTTGTTTAATCTCTTTTTTTATATCATCTCGAAAGTTTCTTGCAGCATAAGTTCCAGGTCTTTCAGAATAGGCAAACATATATCCAAAATCATATTTCACCTCTTCCATTAAAGTTAATGTGTCTTGATGGTCTTTCTCAGTTTCAGATGGAAAACCAGTCATTATATCGTGAGAAATTCCACAATTAGGGATTATCTCTCTTATTTTTTTAATAAGCTCAAGATACTCTTGTCTTGTATGAAGTCTATTCATCTTTTTTAAAATTCTATCACTTCCTGATTGAATTGGTAAATGAATATAATTACAGATATTATTGTATTTAGCGATGGTCTCAAGAACATCAATAGTCATGTCCTGAGGATTAGATGTTGAAAATCTAATTCTAATTTGAGGGAAATTTGATGCAATTAAATCTAAGAGGTTAGAAAATCTTTTTGAATTTTTCTTTTGCTCATCAGAAGCTTTTATGAAATCTTTTTTTGGTCCACCACCATACCACAAGTAGCTGTCTACATTTTGCCCTAGAAGAGTAACTTCTCTATAACCTTTTTCTGATAGCTCATAAATTTCTCTAATTATACTTTCAGGACTTCTACTCCTCTCTCTTCCTCTAGTAAAAGGAACAATGCAAAAGGTACACATATTATCACATCCTCTAGTTATTGAAACAAATGCATTAATCCCATTATTATGAATTCTTACAGGAGAAATATCGCCATAAGTCTCCGACTTAGATAAAATAACATTTACAGCTTTTTGATTATGCTCAACTTCATTCAAAAGATTTGGCAAGTCTTTATATGAGTCAGGGCCAACTACTAAATCTACTACTTGTTCTTCTTCAATTAATTTTTCTTTTAATCTTTCAGCCATACATCCTAATAAACCTACTTTTAATTTATTATTCTGTTTTTTCAAAGAATTAAAATTTTTTAATTTATTTCTTACTGTTTGCTCAGCTTTATCTCTTATTGAACATGTATTAAGTAAAACAAGGTTTGCTTCTTTAGAATTATCAGTCAATTCATAACCTTCTTTTTTAAGAATTGAAGCAACAACTTCACTATCAGAAAAGTTCATCTGACAGCCATAGGTCTCTATATAAAGTTTATTTTTTTTAATAATTCTATAATTTGACTTGTAAAATTAATCAATTATATTAAATTATGCCAATTTGTCAGTTTATTAAAGCTTTAAACTAGCTTTTTTGATTGAATTGTATCCCCCTTTAACATCAGAAAAACTGTGAATGCCATTCTTTTTTAGTATTGAAGCTGCAATCATACTTCTATAACCACCTTGACAATGTATATAGAATTTAGATTTAAAATTAATTTGATCAATAGATTTATTTATTGATTTTAAAGGAATATTTAAAGAACCTGATATTGATTCATTTTGATGTTCATCATGGCTTCTAACATCAAGTATAAGGTGTTTTGACTTATTCTCAAGATCTTTAAGAACAGATGCCTTAGAAGAATCTATAGAAGAGGTTACTTTTTCTTTTGATGTCCAATTTTCAATCCCTCCTTTTAGATATCCTAGAATATGGTCAAAACCTACTCTTGATAATCTAGTAATAACTTCTTCTTCTCTTCCATTAGGGACTACAAGTAGAATAGGAGTATTAATATCCTCTAAAATCTCCCCTACCCACGGAGCAAACCTTCCATCTAATCCAATAAAGATGGAATTAGGAATATGTGCTTTTGCAAAATCATCTTGATGTCTAACATCTAAAACAATTACATCTCTTTTTGAAATTAAATCTTCAAATTTATCAGGATCAAGAGGGTTTAAATTTTTTTGTAGAACTTCTTTTGAATCATCATATCCATTTTTATTCATAGAAACATTAAAAGGAAAGTATTTTGGTGGTTTATCAAGCCCATCCAGGACTTCATCAATAAACTCACTTTTTGTCATATTTTCCCTTAGTGCATAGTTCGTTTTCTTTTGATTGCCTAGAGTTCCAATAGTCTCTGAGCTGAGGTTTTTCCCACATGAGGATCCTTCACCATGACCAGGATAGATTAAGATTTCATCATCTAATGTCATAATTTTATTTCTTAAGCTATCATATAACAATCCAGCGAATAATTTAGTATCAACTTTAGTGTTTTGAGATAGATCTGGTCTTCCAACATCTCCTATAAATAGAGTGTCACCTGTAAAAATTGCATGATCATTTCCTGTCTCATCTTTTAATAAATATGTTGTGCTTTCAAGAGTATGTCCTGGTGTATGCAATGCAATTATTGTTAAATCACCAATTTTAAACTCTTGTCCATCTTTTGCAGATAATTTATTAAATGAAGTTTCTGTATTTGGTCCATAAACAATATCAGCTCCTGTTTTTTTTGCTAAAGTAATATGACCACTAATAAAATCAGCATGTAAATGGGTTTCAAAAATATATTTTATTTTGCTCCCCCTTTTATTAGCTTTTTCTAAATATGAATCTATTTCTCTAATAGGATCAATAATAGCTACTTCATCATTACTTTCAATATAATATGAACCTTGTGATAAGCAACTCGTATATATTTGCTCTACTATCATAAATTATATACAAAAGTAGTTTGTTTTTTTAAAAAATTACCAAAAAAAAATAAAGTAAAAATTGATAAAATTAAATTTTTATATTTTTAACAAAATAAATCTGTTTACTTTTAAGACCAAATTTTTATTTGATGTCAAGAAATTTAGTTATCGTAGAGTCTGTTACAAAAGCAAAAACAATTGAAAAAATCTTAGGAGAAGATTTTAAGGTTGTTTCTTGTGTAGGCCATATATCTGATTTACCTGTAAGTGAAATAGGAGTTGATATACAGAATGATTTCAAACCAAAATATATTATCCCAGATGAAAAAAAACAGGTTGTTAAAGACCTGAAAAAATATGTAAAACAATCAGACAAAGTCTGGCTTGCCAGTGATGAAGATAGGGAAGGAGAAGCAATTGCTTGGCATTTATATGAAACCCTTAATCTAAATAATAAAGAATTTGATAGAATTGTTTTTCATGAAATTACAAAAAATGCTATTCTTAAGGCAATAGAAAACCCTAGATCTATTGACTATAATCTTGTTAATGCCCAACAAGCTAGAAGGGTCTTGGATAGACTTGTTGGATATGAACTATCTCCTGTGTTATGGAAAAAGGTAAAAACTGGTTTATCTGCTGGAAGAGTTCAATCAGTTTGTGTAAGAATAATTGTAGAGAAAGAAAGAGAAATTCAAAAACACGAATTTCAAAATAGTTTTAAAACTATTGGTGTTTTTAATAATCTAGCAGGAGAGCAAATCAAATCTGAGCTTGATATTAGGTTTAAAACAGATGAAGAGGTGAAAAACTTTTTTATTCAAAATGAAAATGCAATTTTTCATATTGACTCGTTAGCTAAACAACCATTAAAGAGATCACCAACTCCTCCTTTTACTACTTCAACTCTTCAGCAAGAAGCATCAAGAAAACTTGGGTTTGGAGTTTCTAGGACTATGAGTACTGCTCAAAAGCTTTATGAAGCTGGGCTTATAACTTATATGAGAACTGATAGTGTTACTATTTCAGATGAGTCTAAAGATTCAATAATTAATAAGATAAAATCTAAATTTGGCGAAAAATTTGTTTTATCAAGAAATTTTCAAAATAAAAATAAATATTCCCAAGAAGCTCATGAGGCTGTTAGGCCTACTAAAATAGATATTGAAGAAATAACATCTGACTATGATCAACAAAGGCTCTATAAATTAATTTGGAAAAGAACAATTTCATCTCAAATGGCAGATGCTGAGATTGAAAAAACTATAGTGAAAATAAAATCTGATAAATATGACAATAAATTTACGTCAACAGTTGAAGTAATAATATTTGAGGGTTTTCTTAAAGTTTATCTTGAAGGTACTGACGATGAAAATGAAGAAGAGAAGAGTGTATTACCAAAAATTCAAGAAGGCGAAGAGCTTAAACTTGATAAGATAACTTCAAAAGAAATGTTTTCAAGCCCTCCATCAAGATATACGGAAGCCTCTTTAGTTAAAAAAATGGAAGAACTTGGAATTGGTAGACCAGCTACATATGCTACAACAATTTCTACTATTCAGAAAAGAGGTTATATTGAAAAGGGAAGTAATGAAGGATCTGAAAGAGAGTATAAATTTCTTGAATTCTCAAATAATCAAATTTCAAATCAAATTTTGAAAGAAAGAACAGGCTCAAACAAGGGTAAATTAATTTCGACTGATATTGGAGTAATTGTTAATGATTTTTTAGTAAATAATTTTAGAAATATTCTTGATTATGGATTTACGGCAGAAGTAGAAAAGAATTTTGATCAAATTGCTTCAGGAAATGAAGAATGGTCAGAAATAATTAAACGATTTTATAAAGATTTCCATTCTAATGTTACTGAAGTTAATGAAACTGCTGAGAGACAATCAGGAGAAAAAATTTTAGGAAATGATCCTAAGTCAGGAAGGGTAGTAAAAGTTAGGCTAGGCAGATTTGGACCACTTGCACAGATTGGAAGCACAGAAGATGAAGAAAAACCAATTTTTGCAAGTTTAACCAAAGATCAACAACTTGAGAATATAACTCTTGATGACGCTCTTGACTTATTTAAGCTCCCAAAAGAACTAGGTGAGTATAAAAATGAGACTGTTACTGTTAATAATGGAAGATATGGAGCATATATTAAATTTTCATCAAAATCAATTTCAATCCCAGAAAACCATGATCCATTTACAATAGAGTTAAGTGAAGCTATTGTATTAATTGATCAAAAGCTTAAGGTTGATGAACCAATTCACTTTTTTGATGACCTACCTGTAACAAAAGGAGTTGGTAGATTTGGACCTTATATAAAATGGAATGAAAGTTTTATAAATGTCAATAAGACATTTGATTTTGATAATCTAACTATTGAGAATATAGAAGAATTAATTAAAAACAAAATACAGAAGGACAAAGATAAGCTAATTAAAGAATGGCCTGATCAGGAAATAAAAATTGAAAAAGCTAGATGGGGAAGGTCTAAAATCTCCAGTGGAAATAGAAAAGTGGAAATTCCTAAAGAAATTGATCCAAAAAAGATTTCACTTGAAGAAGCTCAAAATTATCTAAAAACAAAAAAGAAGAAATGATCATTGAACTTCTCAAACCAATTAATGAAGAAGAATTTAATTCTTTAAAATCAAAAAAAAGTGGTTCAATAGGAGAAGAAATTCAAATTTATACAGAAAATTTAGGGTTTCCAGATCTAGATTCAACTGATATTGCAATCATAGGAATTAGTGAAACTAGGAATTCGTTTTTTGAGTCAACACATTTTAATTTATCTAATCTTCGTAAAGAGTTTTATCAATTAAATCTTGGAAAGTGGAAAAAATCGATCTCTGATTTAGGGAATCTCCCTAATGGTGAAACAACAAACGATACATACCATGCAATTTCTGAATTATGTCTTTTTTTAAGAAAAAAAAAAATAATCACAATAATAGTTGGGGGAAGTAATGATATAATTTTTCCAATTTTTAAATCTTACAGTAATTTCAATAAAAAGGTTAATATAGTTTTAGTAGATAATCAATTTGACCTTCATCAGGAAGAAGATCTTTTATCAAGCAGATCATATATGAATAAAATAATTATTGATGATTCATCTAAATTAAATGATTTTACAAATTTAGGATATCAAAGACATCTTTGTTCTCCTGATGAGATAGATTTAATGGAGAAACTTTTTTTTGATTATATCTCATTAGGAGATTTAATTGGTGATCACAAAAGTGCGGAACCAATATTAAGAGATGCTCATATAATTGGTTTAGATATGAAAGCATTATCTTGGATTTCTTCTGGAAATTTTGATAATGGTAATCCAAATGGTATTGATAGCAGGCTAATATGTATTTTATCTAGGTATTCTGGAATTAGCGATAAATCTAGATTTTTTGGTTTGTTTGAATTATTAAATAATCCTATTTCAAATAAACTTTATGCTCAAATAATTTGGTATTTTATTGAAGGTGTTAATTCTAGATTTCTTGAACCTTTATTTAATGATTCAACTGGTTTTATAAAATATAATGTATCGGTATCAGGAAGAGATTTGGTTTTTATAAAAAGCAAGAGAAGTGATAGATGGTGGTTAGAAATTATTTTATCTGACAATGATGAAAAAAGATATTTACCATGTCTAGAAACTGATTACAATTCTGCATTAAAGGATAATATTCCAGATAGATGGTTTAGGGCAATAAAAAGAAATTAAATTTCTTGTAAATATCTTTCAGCATCTAAAGCAGCCATACAACCAGTTCCAGCAGCAGTGATCGCTTGTCTGTATTCTTTGTCTTGAACATCTCCAGCAGCAAAAACTCCAGGTACATTTGTAATAGTAGATTTGGATTCAGTAATTATATATCCATTATTGTCCATCTTTATCTGACCTTTAAAAATTTCAGTATTAGGTATATGGCCAATGGCTAGAAATAGTCCAGTTATATTTATTTCACTCAATTTTTCAGTTAAATTGTTTGTTATTTTAATCCCCTGAACTACATCTTGTCCCATAACTTCCTTTACTTCATGATTGAACAAAACTGAAATATTATGATACTTATTAATTCTATGTTGCAAAGCCTTAGAAGCTCTTAGGTGATCTTTTCTAACAATCATAGTTACTTTTGAGCATATTTTAGCTAAATAAGTAGCTTCTTCAACTGCTGTATCTCCTCCACCTACAACAGCTACTTCTTGATTCTTGTAAAAAAATCCATCACAAACTGCACAAGCAGAAACACCTCCACCAATTAATTTTTGTTCACTTGGTAAACCTAAATATTTTGCTGAAGCTCCAGTACAGATAATAATTGTTTTGGCTTCAATTTTAGTTCCATCTTGAGAAAACACCATATGAACCCCACCTCTTTCTGATGAGAATTCAACTTTAGATATAAAGTCAATTCTTACTTCAGTGCCAAACCTTTCAGCTTGTTCTTTTAATTCATGCATCATTGTTGGACCATCAATACCTTTTGGATAGCCAGGGTAATTATCTACATCTGTGGTTGTAGTCAATTGGCCTCCAGGTTCAAGACCTGTATAAATTATTGGTTTCAAGTCTGCTCGAGCTGCATATATTGCAGCTGTATAACCAGCGGGACCACTTCCAATAATTAATGTATTCATAAATTAAGCCATGAATATAAAAATTAAAAAAACAAAAGAATAATTTTAAATTAAAACATTATTAACTTTGTAGTTCCATATTATTGACAATGGGTAAAAAAAATATAAAATACCAATCTCCTGGAATTAATGAAGAAACGAGATTTGAGAAACTTCATACTGTATGTTTTGAAAATTCTGAAATTGCATCAAAGTTAATTGCTAGAGAGATTTGTGACTTGGTTAAATCAAAACAAGCAAAAAATAAAAATTGTGTCTTAGGTTTTGCAACTGGTTCATCACCTAGGATTATATATAAAGAAATAGTTAAGATTCATAAAGAAGAATCAATAAGTTTTAAGAATGTTATTTCTTTTAATCTTGATGAATATTATCCAATTAAAGTAAATGATAAAAATAGCTATCACAAGTTTATGAGTGAGAATTTATTTGATCATCTTGATATTCCAAAAGAAAATATAAATATACCATTAGGAGAGATTAAGCCTAAAGGAATAAAAAAATTCTGCGAATCATATGAGAAAAAAATTGAAGAGAGTGGAGGAATTGACCTACAAATTTTAGGTATAGGGAGAACAGGTCATATAGGGTTTAATGAGCCAGGATCACATTTTAATTCTAAAACTAGACTAATTAATCTTGATGATGCTACAAGGTTTGATGCAAGTAAGACTTTTGGTGGAAAAGAAAATGTTCCTAATACAGCAATTACTATGGGGGTTAGAACTATTTTTAATTCTAAAAGAATAATAGTTATGGCATGGGGTATTCATAAGGGTTTAATTGTAAAAAAGTCAGTTGAAGGAGATGTCACGCCTTTAGTTCCAGTATCATATCTTCAAAAACATAATAATACTACATTAGTATTAGATAATGAGTCTGCAAGTGAATTAATAAAATCTAAAACGCCATGGTTAGTTGACACTTGTAAATGGACTAATCTAATGAAGAGAAGAGCTGTTGTTTGGCTTACCGAGATTACAGGAAAATCTATACTTAAATTAACTGATGAAGATTATAACAAAAATGGACTTTCTGATTTATTAGTTCTAGAGGGATCTTCCTACGAATTAAACATTTTAATATTTAATCATTTTCAAAATACAATAACTGGATGGCCAGGAGGAAAGCCAAATGCAGATGACAAAACTAGACCAGAAAGAAAATCTCCGAATCCTAAAAGGGTTATAATCTTTAGCCCACATCCAGATGATGATGTTGTCTCAATGGGAGGAACCTTTGATAGACTTGTATCTCAAGGTCATGATGTTCATGTTGCTTATCAGACTTCAGGAAATATTGCTGTATCTAATCATGATGCCTTAAAATTCCTTGAGGTTTCAAAAGATGTGAATGAAGTTAAGACTAATGATTTAAAAGTTTTAATTAAAGAGCTAAAAAATAAAAGAATTGATCAGATTGGTTCAAAACAAGTTAGAAAATTAAAAGGTCTTATAAGAAAAAGTGAAGCAATTGCAGCAACACGATATATTGGTATTCCAGATAAGAATACTCATTTCATGAATTTACCTTTTTATGAAACTGGTAAAATTCAAAAGAATCTTCCTTCAGAAAAAGATATAGAAAAGACAGCTCTATTAATAAAAAAGATAAAACCTCATCAAATTTATGCTGCTGGAGATCTTGAAGATCCTCATGGAACACACAAAGTATGTCTAAATATAATTTTTGATGCATTGAAATCTATTAAAAGAGAAAGGTTTATTAAAGATTGTTGGTTATGGCTATATAGAGGAGCTTGGCTAGAGTGGGATATTTATGATATAGATATGGCTGTACCAATGAGTCCAAATCAAGTATTAAGAAAAAGAACATCAATTTTCTTTCACCAAACTCAAAAAGATGGCGTAATGTTTCAGGGTCAAGATCTAAGAGAGTTTTGGATTAGAGCTGAAGAAAGGAATAAAGAAACTGCACTTAAATATAAAAAAATGGGCCTTGCAGATTATGCTGCAATAGAATCCTTTAAAAGATATCACTATTAAAAGATATTACTATATTTAAAAAAACTTACTAATAATTTAAAAAAACTTACTAATATGAGAAGGATAACTACATTAATTATTTCTGTCATGATTCTTTCAATAGGTATGAATCTTAATGCTCAGAAGAAATATTCAAATAAAAAAATTAAATCTTTAAAAAATACTGCAATTAATCTTGTTGAAGAGGATAAGAAAAAAACTCAGATTATGGTTGATAAAGTTTTTAGCTTTTCTGAATTAGGATTTCAAGAATTTGAAACTTCAAATTATTTAACATCAATTTTAGAATCAAATGATTTTATAATAGAAAAGGGAGCGTCAAATGTGCCAACTGCTTGGTTTGCAACTTGGTCTAATGGAGATGGAGGGCCTACTATAGCTCTTGGTAGTGATATTGATGGTATTCCTAAAGCTTCTCAGTATCCTGGTGTAGCTTATCATAAACCTATTATAGAAGGAGCTCCAGGACATGGAGAAGGTCATAATTCAGGTCTACCTGTTGTGATTACAGCTGCCTTATCAGTTCAAAAAATTATGAAAGACAACAATATAGAAGGAACTTTAGTTTTATGGCCTGGTGTAGCAGAAGAACAAATTGGAACTAAAGCATGGTATGTGAGAGATGGATATTTTGACAATATAGACATGTGTATTTTTACTCATGTTAGTAGTAATTTAGGAGTTTCATGGGGGTTAGCAACTGGAACTGGGCTAATTTCAGTAGAGTATACATTTGATGGAGAAACGGCTCATTCTGCAGGAGCACCATGGAGAGGAAGAAGTGCATTAGATGCTGCTGAATTAATGAATATTGCATGGAATTACAAACGTGAGCATCTTCATCCTTTAAAAAGATCACACTCAATTTTTACTGATGCTGGAGATCAACCAAATGTTGTTCCCTCAAAAGCATCAATTTGGTTTTACTTCAGAGATATTAAATATGAAGGAATAATGGACATGTATGGTATTGCAAATAAAATAGCAGAAGGTGCGGCTTTAATGACTAATACTTCATTTACATCTAGGATTCTAGGAACTGCTTGGCCAAGACATTTTAATAAAGTTATTGCTGAAGAGATGTATGAGAATATTAATAACATAGGTCTTCCTGACTGGTCTGAAAATGATCAAAAATTAGCAATAGCAGTTCAAAAAGAAGTTAATTCTTCAAATACTTCAGGACTGGCAACTAAAATAAATAAAATTGGATCACCCCTCTCATATGATATTAGCGGTGGTTCTGATGATATTGGTGATATTTCTTGGAAAGTTCCAACAGTAACTTTGAGATTCCCATCAAATATTCCAGGACTTCAGGGACACCACTGGTCTAATTCAATAGCTATGGCAACTCCTATTGCTCATAAAGGTGCAAATGCTGGCGCCAAGGTATTAGCTATGACAATTTTAGACTTTTTGTTAAAACCTGAGAAACTAACTCAAGCTAAAGACTATTTCGAAAATGTTCAGAAGGAAGAAACAGAATATAGACCCATGATCTCAGAAAATGATCCTCCTGCTACTTTTTTAAATAAAGATATAATGGAACAATATAAATCAAGATTGAAGGAATTCTATTTTGATGAAACAAAATATGAAACTTATCTTCAGCAACTTGGGATTGATTACCCCGTAATTAAAGATTAAGTTAATTATTACCATTATATGATATCAAAAAAAACATTAGGGCTCATTTTAGGACCATTGATGTTTGTTCTAATATTTTTCTTTTTCAATTTTGAAGGTTTATCAAGTGAAGGAAAAAGTATATTAGCATCCACAATTTGGATTGCAATTTGGTGGGTAACAGAAGCAATTCCAATTGCAGCCACTTCATTACTTCCACTTATTCTTTTTCCATTAACTGGAGGATTAAGTATTGAGCTAACTTCAGCTTCTTATGGGGATAAATATATATTCTTATATCTTGGAGGATTCTTAATCGCAATTGCAATTGAGAAGTGGAATCTTCATAAACGAATTGCTTTAAATATCATTCTATGGGTTGGTTCTAGTTTAAACAGAATTATTTTAGGATGTATGATTGCAACAGCATCATTATCGATGTTCATATCAAATACAGCAACTTCTGTAATGATGCTTCCAATTGCTATAGCTATAGTAAGTCAAATTAAAGAAGGAAAAAAAGATAATACCTTTGGTAAAATAATTATGCTTGCAATTGCATATAGTGCCTCAATAGGTGGTGTAGCAACAATAATCGGAACTCCTCCTAATACTATTTTGGTTGGTTTAATACATAATATGTATGGTTATGAAATAGATTTTTTTGAATGGTTCGTTTTTGGATTTCCTGTATCAATAATATTGTTATCCCTATGCTACTTTTATTTAACTAGGGTTGCATATAAGAGCGAATTAAGCAGCTATGATATTAAAATAGAGAAGATAAGAGAGCTTAAAGATAAACTGGGAAAAATTTCTTATGAAGAGAAAAGAGTACTGATTGTTTTTGCTTTAACAGCATTATGTTGGATTCTGAAAAAAGTTTTAGAAATTTTTATACCATTTATCGATGACACTATAATTGCAATATTCTTTGCGACTCTTTTATTCATTATTCCGTCAAATAAAAAAGGAAGACTTATAAATTGGGATGATTCAGTTGGTGTGCCTTGGGGGATTCTAATATTATTTGGAGGAGGATTAGCTATAGCAAAGGCATTTCAGGAAAGTGGTTTAGCTCTTTGGCTTGGTGGTCAAATGCAATCATTTGAAGTTTTACCATTCTTTTTTATAATCCTATTTACTGTTGCTATGATTAATTTCTTAACTGAAATCACATCTAATCTTGCTACTACTGCCATGATACTTCCTGTTTTGGCACCTTTATCTTTAGGTTTAAATGTTCATCCATTTGGTTTAATGGTTGCTGCAGCAGTTGCAGCATCTTGTGCATTTATGTTACCTGTAGCTACTCCGCCGAATGCAGTAGTCTTTGGATCAGGGTATTTAAAGATATCAGATATGTTTAATAAAGGTTTTTTAATGAATATAATATCAATTATAATTATAACATTAATGGTTTATTTCATGTTACCGCTAATTTGGGAAATAGATCTAAATTCCTATCCAACTAATTTATAAAGCACAAGACATATCTTCTCCACAACACATTGGAGATTTTATTTTTCCCTCACATTTTGGACAATATGAAACTTGAACTTTCTCGCCATTATCAAGCTCAATTGTTTTATTTAATAAGGGTTCATCACATTTAGCACATTGGCTATTTACTGACATCCCACATTTACTACAAGTGTATGTTGTTTCCATTTTTTTTGATTATTAGGTTCATAGTTAGTAAAGTAATGTTTTTTTTTCTATCTTCCTTCCTATAAAAATTAACAAAAATGAAACAAATATTTACAACATTATTTCTGTTAAGCTCACTAATTGTTTTTGGGCAAGGGGAAATAAGCGGAATTGTTCTTGATGAAAACGGAGGTCCACTTCCAGGGGCTAATGTGATTATTGAAAACACTAGTACTGGGGTTTCAACAGATTTCGACGGAAATTTTACAATTAATGCTACTTCTGGAGATGTTTTAGTGATTAGTTATATTGGATATACGAGTCAGTTTATCACTGTTAGTAACCAAGATAGTATTTCTGTATCACTTCAACTTGACAATCAGTTAGACGAAGTTGTAGTTACTGCACTTGGTTTTGCAGTAATTCGAGATCAACAAGGATCAACTTCATCCATTATTGCGACTGATGATGTTTTAAGATCTGCAGAAACTACAATAGTTAATGCTTTAAGTGGAAAAGCTTCAGGTGTTAGAATTACTCGATCTAATGGTGACCCAGGAGCTGGGAGTACAATTAGAATCCGTGGTGCCAATACAATAGCTGGCTCAATACAACCTCTTATAATTGTTGATGGGGTGCCAATGGACAATACAACCTCTTATTCTGGTGGTAACCTTATTACTGGTGGTAATGGAGGTGTAACACAAGGATCTCGTTTGAATGATATTAATCCTAATGACATAGAATCTATACAGGTTTTAAAAGGAGCATCAGCTGGTGCTTTATATGGAAGTAGAGCTGCAAACGGAGTTGTTGTAATAACAACAAAAAAAGGATCAAGAGGAGACGCGAAAATTACATTTAAATCTTCTTATTCATTTGATGAAGTATCAGAAAGAATAGAAATGCAAGATACTTGGGGACAAGGACGTAGTGGAGTATTTGGAACAAACAGAGCTGAGTCATGGGGTGATTGGATTCCTGGTAGATCTGGTCTTATGGACACATATAAATCAGGAGCATTTTTCACAGCTGACAATGGAACTATATACAAAAATATTGATGATAAAAATTCACAGGAAACTTTTGTTGATGAAAACTGGAATTCAGTATTTGGAACTGGTCATTCTTTACAAAATGATTTAACTATAAGTGGAGGTGGAGACAATAGTAACTATTTCTTTAGTTTAGGTCACTTGGATCAGGATGGAATTATAAAAAGTGCTAGTTATGAAAGGACAAATGTTCGTTTGAACTATGAGGCGAAATTAAATGATAAAATAACCTTATCAAGTAAAATGGCTTATACTTATACTAATTCAAATAGAATTCAGCAAAGTTCAAATGTATCAGGACTAATGCTTGGACTTCTTAGGACTGCACCTGATTTTGATGGAAGAGATTATAAGGGTACATACACTAGTTCTGGTGGAACAGAATACGTTAACAGAGGTAGATCTTATAGAAAACCAATTGGTCGAAGTTCAAATCAGACTTATACAAATCCTCTTTGGACAGTTAATGAACAAACAGCAAATACAAAAGTAAATAGGATAACAGTTACACCTCAATTAACTATTAAACCAACTAACTGGTTTTCAATTATTACAAGAGGAAATGTAGATGTTGCAGACGATAAAAGAACATATTTCTTTCCAATTGGGGATGCTAGTTCTAGAGCACAAGGTCAATTCCAAGAGGATGTAATTGATATTAGAAACTCAACACTAGATATTATTGGAAAAGCAAACTTTAATCTTGCTGATAATATTAATTTAACTGCAACAGCAGGTTGGAGTTATAATGATAGAAAGTATAACAGAATTTCTGGAAACATTACAGGTTTTCTTGTAAATTCATCAAAACAGACAACAGCATTAAATACTTCAGCTGAGGCGTCAAGTTTTTCTAACTATAGATCCTTTAGAAGATCAAATAGAGGTTATGGTATACTAAACTTTGATGTTAATGACGAGTTATTCGTTAATGTATCAGGTGCGCTAGAAGCATCATCAACAATTAATGGAACATTTTTCTATCCTGCTGCTGATGTAGCGTGGGTGGTTACTGAAAAAATGGCAGGAGGTGATTTATTCTCTTTTGCAAAGTTAAGAGCTTCATGGGGTCAGGTAGGTGTTCAACCATCTGCTCATAAATTTGAAACTTTAGCTGAAGGAGGTTTTGGATATTCAACTTATAGTGATCCACTAGATAGTAACTTATTTGGAGGTGGATTTAGGTTGGATAATAACCTAGGTAACCCTAATCTAGAACCTGAAATTAAAACAGAGTGGGAAGTTGGAGGAGACTTTAGATTCCATGATGATAAAGTATCTTTATCATTTACTTATTATGATAACATAATAGAAGGAATTCTTTTAGATGTTACATTATCTCCTTCCTCAGGTTTCTCAACTCAATATGGGAATTATGGAGAAATGACAAATAAAGGAATGGAACTAGATCTTGGACTTAATTTAATTGATAAGTCTAATTTTGGTCTTTCTACTTCTTTAAACTGGTCTACTAATGAAAATGAGGTAACAGATTTATATGGAACAGAAACTATTAACTTGTCTCCTGGTGCTTCTGTTAGTTCAAGAGCAATTGTTGGTCATCCTTTAGGTACTCTATATGGAACAGGTTCAAAAACTGATGCAGCTGGAAATTTTGATTTAAATTCAAATGGATTCCCTCAAATTACATCTAGTCCAATAGTTCTTGGAGATCCAAATCCAGACTGGAGAGCTGGTGTCTCACTTAATATGAGGTATAAGAAATGGAGACTTAATGCAGTTCTTGAACATTCAGAGGGTGGTGAATTTTCACCAAGAACTCTATGGGTGTTACGTAGATTTGGAACTACAGCAGAAACAGCAAATAGGCTTACATTAGATCAGCCTTTAGTTAACTTTAAAGGAAACACAATTGCTGCTGGTACAACTGTAAGAGGTAACATAAAAGATTTTGGAGCTGGTCCAGTTCTTTTAGATGAAAATTGGTATAGAACCGGAATCGGTGGAGGATTTGGTGATAACCAAGCATATAACTTTTCTATTGCTGATGCAACATGGACAAAGTTAAGAGACTTGTCTCTGAGTTATGTCTTAGATAATTCACGCATTAAATCTCTTGGTTTGAATGATGTGATTTTAACTTTTACAGGAAGAGATCTAATTAACATCAATGAAGTTGAGGGTCTCGATCCTGAGATAAATACGAAAGGTGTAAGTGTTGCACAGGGTATTGAATACTTTACAAATCCTCAGACAACTGGTTTTCTGTTTAGTCTAACTATAAATTATTAAAAAAATGAAAAAATTATATACAAAATCAATATTAGCTTTAATTCTTATATTCTCGTTCTCTTGTGAGGACATAAATAAAGATATTAATGCAAATCCTAATGATATTCTAATATCAGATGTTGAGGACAAGCTATTTTTAACAGGTTCACAGTTAGCAAATATCCAACTTAACCTTGGACATTTAAACAGAATCAGTGGAATGTATTCTGGACAATTGATAGGTTTTAGTTCTCTATACTCAAACATATATGGTTATAACTTGTCAACTGTAGAAGCAAACGGTTCGTGGAATGCACTTTATGTTGGTGTTTTAACTAATATGAGAAATTTGCAAGAAAACTCATCTAGTTCTCAATTAGTTGGTATAGCACAGATTATTGAAGGTCATGCTTTTGGAACAGCTGCTTCCCTTTGGGGAGGAATTCCATATAGTGAAGCTGGAAATCCTGAAATTGAAGATCCTGTTTTTGATGGTCAAGTTTCAGTTTATAATGCTGCAATATCTAAATTAGATCAAGGTATTCAAACATTATCAGCAGCTTCAACAGGAGGTTTATCTCAAGACATCATTTATGGTGGAGATAAAAGTAAATGGATAGCTGCCGCATATACTTTGAAAGCACGTTTTAGTCTTCATAAGAAAGATTATAGTGGTGCAGTTTCTGCAGCTAACAATGGAATTAGTTCTGCATCTGGTGATATGACTTATAATCCACCAGCATCTCAGAGTTCAGGTGATGTAAACCTTTTCGCTACTATTCTTAATGGATCAAGAGCGGGAGATCTTGGTAATTCATCTGGAGGATCTGAAAGTTATTTATTACAACTGTTAAGCAATTCTTATTCAATTAATAGAAATCATTCTAAAACAGATGAGACTGCTAGATATGGTTATTATAAAATTAATTCATCTAGTGGTGCTGCAAATACTGGTGTTATAGCAGAAACTGAACCTCAAAATATGGTTACTTATTTTGAAAATGAATTAATTCTTGCAGAAGCTAAAGGAAGATCAGGGGGGGTATCTAGTGGATTGCCTCACCTTAATAATGTTAGACTTTGGTTAAACTCAGGAGGAAGTTTAAATGATAATCACATTACGGATTCTTATAATTATGCCTCTTTTGATGCAGCAGATTTTAATTCTGGAGGAATTGAAAATACGGATGGTATTGATCCAAAATCAGCTTTTTTAAGAGAAGTTATTGAGGAAAGATATGTAAGTGGATTTGGAATGCATATGCCTTTTAATGATGCTAGAAGACTAAGAGCATCTGACAGTGCTATAAGTGTTCCATTTATTCTTGTACTTGGTCCTGGCGCTCCTTATCCGGAGAGAATGCCATATTCTTATAATGAATTAAATTCAAATTCAAATGCACCTGCAGAAGATCCAGGTATTTTTACTAAAACTCAAGTAAATCAATAATTATTATTATTAAAAAAGGGCTTATTTAAATAAGCCCTTTTTTTATTACTATGACTTTATTTAAAAATATATTTATATATGTAAGCGTATGTTTACTAACTATAGGATGTAGTGTTAAAAATCAACATAAGAATGATATAATATCAGCACCTCATCCTCTAGCAGCTCAAGCTGGAAAAGCAATCTTCTCAATTGGAGGTAATGCGTTTGATGCTGCTGTAGCATCTGCATTTACATTATCTGTTGTTGAACCAAGTATGAGTGGAATAGGAGGAAGACTTCAGTCAATTTATAAAACTGCAGATGGAAATATAGCAGGAGTAGATGCAACCACACAAATTCCATTAAGTTATAATAGTGAGAATAGTTCGTCAGAAAGCTATGGTTATAAAACTATTGGTATTCCAGGGGTAGTTGCTGGGCTTATAAAACTACATGAAGAAAATGGTGTTCTTGATTTAAAAACTGTAATGGCGCCATCAATTAGATATGCTGAAGAAGGATATATGATATTAACTGGTGAAGCAAAAAGGCAAACAAGCGTTAAGAACATAATTGAAAGTTTTGAAGGGACAAAGGGTTATTTTTTAAATTCTGATGGGGATTCATTTATGCCTGGAGATATTGTATTCCAAAAAGATTTAGCAAATACTTTAAGAAGTATTTCTGAAAATGGTAAAGCAGGGTTTTATGAAGGAGAGGTAGCTGAAAAAATTGTTAATGACATCCAATCAAATGGAGGACTTATCACATTAGAGGATTTAAAAAATTATTCAGCACTTGATTCAAAAGTTTTAACAGGAAATTTTAAGGGTTACGATATTCATTCATTATATCTTCCCTCCTATGGAGCTATAACTATTCAAATTCTACAGATTCTAGATAATTTAAAAATACAAACTGAAAAAGAATTAGCATTAAAAATTTCTACTGCTTCTAAACGAGCGTTTGAATATCGTTATCATCAAAATAATCCTGACTCATTAAAAAGCATATTATCTTATGATAATGCAATGCAAATTGCTAATGAAATAAATAATGATAATTCATTATTTGCCTTAAAAAACAAATCTGATGAAACCTTATCTTCAGATCTTGCCATTGGACACACTGCCCATCTAACTGCTGCCGATCAAGATGGTA
>Ga0208748_1000004_pt1 | contig 127489 bp, 134 predicted proteins | sample Knorr_S7_td_Bott_FD_185599 | JGI IMG/M metagenome (GOLD analysis project Ga0208748, IMG submission 185599) | Marine microbial communities from Southern Atlantic Ocean transect - Knorr_S7_td_Bottom_ad_4513_LV_A (SPAdes) (version 2) | ecosystem: Environmental > Aquatic > Marine > Oceanic... | reverse complement strand
ATGAAAGAGATGATCGAAATTGTATTCATAGTTTTTTAATATTCCTTTTAATCCTTGATATGGTTTATGAGATTTTATTTCATCTTTAGTTTTGAAAGTTTGGTTAAATCTGTTCCGACTTCAAATGGGATCAGCATGAAGGAATAGTCATAATTTCCAGGAGAAAGTGTATATTGATCGTGGGGCCTTGCTCCCCAGCTGTTGTCGCCGCCAACACCCATTTGTTTAAGATCAATCAACCAGTCTACCTGATCCTTTTGCTGTAGATTCAGTTTGCCGTGTTTTTGTCCTTTTGGCACATAATCAAGATCTTCGTATGGATATTGATGGACACTACCATCAAATGTGGGTGATCCTTTGACCATCAACCCGATCTTTTCATTGGAAAGTGCCATCCAGCGGACGTCTGTCTTATTTCCTGTTTCTTGGGGGCGTACGTATTGAAAGGTCTGATCCCATACCGATCCATGATACAGTCCAACTGCAGCCGATGTTTTACGATCGATATAGGATTCATGTGGACCACGACCAAACCAGGTCACTTCATCAAAATCTCCCGGTAAACTCATCTTTATTCCTATTCTCGGAATTTCCGGCAGTGAGGTGTCTGCCATTGAATATTTATTATCAATGCTTATAATCCCGTTTCCATATACTTTATAGACTGACTTAGTGTTTAAGCCAATGGCAGTAAAACTTTGCTTGATCACTATTCTCACAAAACCATCTCTAATCTCTGCATGCATAAGGTTGGTTTGTAAACTATCATGAGCCGTGCGCCAAACTGCAGTTCGCTTTGGCATTCCATTTCCAAGGTCATTATCATTTGGCGCTCTCCAAAAATGATCATTTATGGGATCCGCGATGATTTCCTTGTCTTTGAAAGAATAATGACTGATATGTCCAGATTTTCGGTCAAAGAACACAGAAAACTGATCTCCTTCCACTTTTATACCTTTGTCAGTCTTGCTGATAACAGGCAAAGGTTCATCTGGAATTGAACGGATCATTTCATCATCATCTAAATGCAATTCGAACTGTTCCCAAGCGACCACATGTCCTTTATCCAATAACGGTAGTTCCCTATTGGTTCGGGCACGTATGGTTATAAAATATTCTGTTCCCGGATCAGGAACAATGCCGCCAAGATTGATTGTAATCCTTTTCAATTCACCTGGAGATAAATCTAATTGACCAATATTTCCAGAAAGGATGATTTTGCCATCGGCTTTTATGAACCAATCAATATCTAAATGATCCAAATTAATAAAATCATACCGATTCGTAACAAGCAATCTTCCGAATGGTAAATATTCCTGTTGAAATCTGATTGGCTGATAAACCTTTTTTACTTCATGCATGTGAGGATTGATAGTTCTGTCTGCTGCGATCAATCCATTAGCACAAAAATTGGAATCGTTCTCGGCAAACTCTGTTCCGAAATCACCGCCGTAAGCCCAATAATCTATTCCATTTTCATCTGTCTTTAAAATGACCTGATCAACCCAATCCCAAATGAAACCACCTTGGAGTGCCTTATATTTTTCAAATGTGTCCCAATAATCCTGCAGGTTGCCCACACTATTGCCCATGGCATGGACATATTCACAAAGGATAAGGGGTTTTTCAGTTTTTTTAGAAGCGTAATCGGAAATAAATTGTATGTTCTTGTACATGGGAAAAACCACATCGGTGTGGCGTTCATACCACGCAGGCTGGTAAACAACTGGCCTGGTATTATCCCTGGCTTTTATCCAATCATATAACTTGACAAAGTTGGTGCCATCACCTGCTTCATTGCCCATGGACCACATAATAATACAGGGTTGATTCTTATCCCTTTCAACCATTCTCTTTCCGCGGTCAATCCATTGGGCTGTCCAAGTGCTGTCATTAGCAATATACCCGTAGCTTTTTTCATGGAATTGCATACCATGAGCTTCAATATTGGCCTCATCGATGACATATAAACCATATTCATTGCACAATTCATACCAGCGTTCCTGGTTGGGATAATGAGACGTACGGACGGCATTAATATTGTTTTCCTTCATCAACTGAATATCTTTAATCATGATCTCTTCGGTAATGGAACGTCCGAGCACTGGATCCCATTCATGACGATTCACGCCCTTAAACATGATCGCTTTACCATTCAATAGAAAATTACCATTTTTAATTTCAACCCGTTTAAATCCAACTTTTTGAACAAACGACTCAATGACATTTTTTTGAGCATTAAGCATAGAGATTTGCATATTATAAAGATTCGGTGCTTCTGCTGACCATGGTTTGACATCATTCAGCAATTCAGAAATGTTTATAATCTGGTCAACATCAGATGAAATGAATTCTTCAAATTCTAAATTTTTACCTCCACCATTGAATGCAATTCGAACAATATTATCTTCATATCCCAGAGGATTGCTAATATCAATTTTGATCGAAAGTAAACCAGATATCAAATCTTCATTTAATTCAGCTTTTACAAAAAAATCTTTAATACGAATTTTGGGTGCACTGTATAGATAAACTTCACGTTCCAATCCGCTGACTCGCCAGGTATCCTGGCCTTCCAAATATGAGCCATCAGAAAAACGATATACCTGAACTGCAATTCGATTCTCACCCATCTTTACTTTATCAGTAATATCGAATTCTGCTGGAGTTTTTGAACCTTGACTGTAACCGACAAATTCACCATTCAGCCAGAAATAGAAAGCCGACCGCACACCGCCAAAATGAATAAAAATATCCCGGCTTTTCCATTCCTCATCCAAAATAAATGTCTTTACATAGGATCCAACTGCATTGTAGTCATGTGGCACAAAAGGCGGATTAGGAGTAAAAGGATATTCTTCATCCAGATATATGGGGACGGACCAGCCCTGCATTTCCCAATGCCCCGGTACTTTAATGTTATCCCAGTGAGATATTTCATAGTCAACTTGTTCAAAACCTTTTGCTTTTTGAGTAGGATCTTTGGCAAAATGAAATTTCCATTCGCCATTCAAGGATTGAAAATAGTTAGATAAGGACTTATCATTTTTCAAGGCCAATGCTTCTGATTCAAATGGGAAAAAATGGGCTCGAGGTTCTTCGCGATTAATCTGAAAGACGGTTTGATTTTCCCAATGTTCATTCATTTCATGTTTTTTTTCTTTTTTCATCATTAATATTGCCGCCACTAACATTAAGATAAAAATGAGTACAATTGCATTTTTCATTTTTTAGTCATTATTTCATCGAGTTTTTTGACCAATTCATCAGTACGAAAAATTTTGGCAGTGAATTAAATACCGACACGCTATTTTTGAAAGAGCAGTAAGCGGTAGGTTTTGTATTTGATGAAATTTACACCAGTGAGTTGACCGGTGAAATACACCCTGTTGATTTTTGCAAGGCGTTTTTCATATTTCCAATTCAAAAAACCGGTAAGCTTTGGATAGTTGCTTTCTAAATATTCGCCGGACATGGTTTTAATGGGTTCAAGAACTTCAGTGACAAATTTATCCAACAGGTCATTTGTTGGGGCTGTTTCTTCAGTTATATCAATATCCGTAAGTTTATTCAGAGACGATGATGATATTTTATCATCAAATGATTTCCATTTATGTCCACCGCCTAATGGACTTTTTCCCGGGAGATCTTTTCTGAAAAAATCACAAATGAGAAGATGACCGCTGTCCGGAAGCATTTCGACGATTTTATCAATAGAAAAACCTAGTTTAACATATTGGAAACTCTCACTGAAAAGAATCATGTCATATGTTTTGTCTGCATCGAGATCTTCAAATTCACATACATGTACCGTTGATTGATTCCCCAACTTTTTACGAATATTTTCTGCGAGAAATTCACTGGGCAGAACACAATCCACTTCATAGCCAAGACCGAGTAATTTCTTCGCCAGATTTCCCGAACCACTGCCCACATCCAGAATGGACTTAACACCTTCAGGTATATTATCAATAATGAGCTTTGAATGACGATATTGTGCTTCAGCAAAATTTTGAGCTGTGGCTGTTTTATCATCGGGCCAATAACCGTAGTGCAAATCTTCTGTATCCATAAAAAATCGGCCAATGAGTAATCCAATATCAAGCCCAACTGCTTTTGAGTCAATTTTTTTAGTCAAGTTTTAATAAATCCTTTTACGATGGAGAGTATCATAATATACGAGACATTCTTCATAAATATCTTCCAGTTCATGAGGTAATTCTTCATTGGGAGCTGTGTATGGCTGAAAGCCGGTAGACGCTTCTACACTCCTGTACCAATACTTGGACCAAATGCCATCTGTAACCCTTGGCCCAGCCGGCCATGAAAGCATATCATTTCTGAATGAAATTCCCACAGCAGAACAAAGTTTTGCAAGAATATCTCTCGGATTATTCAGAATATCTTTTGCATCTACGATTGCCGGCTCGACGCAATCTCCATCCGTTAGTAAACGATATAATTCAACTTGTTGCGGATAACCCAAAAGATTAGAATGTGTTACATCATATTTTTTGCTATAAGATAAAATAACTTCCTTGGGGTCACGGATGAGAAAACAATTTGTTACATGACGAGTCCAGGACAGATCTACTCCCGGGAGATTGTGTTGAGCCATATGTTTTTGATACCAAACCGTTTCTCCATTGGGTGCAGGGGCAGTAATGTTTTCCACAACTTTATCCCATTCACATTCCATGGATTTTAAAATAGCTTTCCGTCCAGGATGATCTATATCCGTATTTTTCAAATAAAATCCGTAAAAAGGTTCATCAGAAACGAATGTATCCGAGCGGTTCTCAAACGAACGCATCATTGCCGTTGAAATATTCCTCGGTCCGGACCACATGGCGATATGTTTAGTCACTGGGCGGGTATAATGAATTGATGTCTTTTTTATAGATGTCTTGGAGACGTTCTGTCAATGCTCCCCTTTTTCCGCCGGAAATTTCATGTCCATCCATTTCCACCACAGGAATGACTCCGGCGAAGGTGCCGGTTACAAAAGCTTCATCGGCTGAATGACAGTCTTCCACATGAAAATTTCGTTCAAAAACAGGAATGTCATTTTCCTTACACAAGCGAATGATGCTACCGCGAGTGACACCATTCAGACAATATTCACCGGTGGAGGTCCAAACTTCGCCTTGGCGAACAATGAAAAAATTAGTGGAATTACACGTGGACACATTGCCATGCATATCGAGCATAAGTCCTTCGTCAAACCCCAGTCGATCTGCTTCAATACAAGCAACGATGCAGTTCATTTTACTCAACGTATTCCATTTTGGATCTTGTGTTTTTGACGTTCCCCTGCGGACACTTACTGTTCCCAATCTTATGCCTTTCTTTTTTACATCTTCACTAGCAATCTTGTACTCAGGTATGACAACAATAGTCGGTCCACTTACATTCACATTTGGATGTTGGTGCGGTGTCTTTTTCAATCCCCGGGAGACGATGAAGCGAATATGAATATCCGATTCCATATTATTGGCTGCCAACGTTGAAATGATGATTTCTTCAAGCTCCGTTTCTGTTTTACCAATATCCATTCCGATGGCTGCTGCGCTTTCAAAAAGCCTGCGGAAATGCTCGTCCTTGTGTACCAATTTCTTGTTATGGTAACGGATCCCTTCCCAGACACCATCACCTAGTAAAAATCCGCTGTCAAAAACCGACACTTTTGCTTCATTGCGGGGAACGATCTCCCCATTCACATAAATGAGAATTTCTTCATTCCGCGTATCAAATTCGTATTCGTGGGTACCCATTACCCTTTTATAATTTCCTTGCTGGCACGCACACCGGATTCGATAGCGCCATTCATGGACGAATGAAATTCAGATGTATGTTCACCTGCAAAATGCACCTTCTCTTCCGGTTGAGCCAGGATATCAATAAAATCCCACTGTCCCGGACTTACATAGGTATAACTGCCCTGCATCCAGGGATCTTCATTCCAGTATTTGGAAATTCCCGATTCCCAAACATACGGAGTTTCCGGCCATAATTCGGTTGCGGTTTCCCGAGCTACACGGAGTCGTTGTTGCTCACTCATATTCCCCAGTTTCGCTGCTGAAGAACCGGACGTAAACGATAATAGAATTCCCCGGGGGCCCGGCTGATCTATGGAAAAATGATACACACGTCGTAAAGGAGTATCGGTAAAAACGCGCTGGCCCACACTGCCCTGTTCATCCCAGATGCGGCGCTTGAACTGCATGGCAATCTTCATGACTTCTCCATAAGACTGCTTACGGATACAGTGCATCTTTTCATCTGAAAAATAGGGAGTGATTTTCGTTTTCCGCAGAATAGTTAACGGCATGGCAATTACACAACGATCAGCTGACATGGCGGTCAATTTTCCGCTTTCTTCAAAAGATACTTCTACACCCTTCTTATTATGACTGATCTTTTTCACCGGGCAGTTGTATTTCAAATTGGATGCTATTTCTTTTGCAAATCGTTTTGGTAATTGATCATTACCGCCAAAGATCCGTCCTTCCATCGTATTCTCGCTGAAAGCTGATGCATAGAAATGACCGAAGACCATGTTCAGCGCTGACATTTGATCGGGAGTGCAGGTGCTTTCGGTGGCGTTGGTGTACGTATACAATTCGATTATATCTTTAGGTGCACCCTCTTTGCGTAAAAGTTGGGCAGCGCTCATACGGTCTAATTTCATTACATCATTCGGAATATCATTGGGATCCTTGATCTTTTCCACCCAGTGCCGGACGTATTCGAATTCCTGACCGAATAGCTTTCCGCCAACTGTTCCATCATACGGCAGTTGTTGTTTGAATGTTTTGAAATCAGCCATATCGTATTTCTTGCCGCGGACGTAAATACCGTCATACAATTTTGCCGGAAGAATATCCAGACCAAATTCTTTACAATATTTGCGGGCATATTCATCACTGGAATCCACATATTCGGCACCCATTTCGGCGTATAAATTATCGGCAAAGGGATCGCGATAGGTCCGCACCCTGCCTCCGGGACGGGAACGGGCTTCCAGAACAGTAATATCGATGCCGGCATTTTGCAATTCATAGGCACAGGAAACACCCCCAAGGCCAGCGCCGATAATGATTACTTTTTCAGCAGAACTGTTACCGGTAACATTCCATAACGAACGGGCAGGAGTTATCGCCATGCCTGCCGCTGCGGCAGTGCTGGCGCGTAAAAAATCTCTACGTGTTATTATTTTTGACATAAGTTGAAATTCCTGATTGAATGATTGCGGGTAATTCTACAAAATATTCATCTAATTTGCACACTAATACAATCAGTTGTGTAGATTTATAAATGGAATTGCCCCTCTTTCATCCTTTCGAAAACGAATGGATCACCTTTGGCGCTTTTTTTGTATCCATATTCTTTTTGATAGGCATAGCCGGATTTGTACGCTCAAAGTTAAAATGGGGCCCGGAAGCCAGCCGTAAAATGGTCCATGTTATCGTGGGGATCATGATTGCCTGCTGTCCTCTCATATTCAGATCGAATATTCAGCCTATTACCCTGGCGGCCATTTTCATTGTGGTGAATGCTGCTGCATTGAACATTGATGCATTCAAAGGCATGCATGATACGCAGCGTAAGACGTTCGGCACGGTCTACTTCCCCATAGCATTCCTCATTTTAGCAGCATTTTTCTGGGAAAAGCCCATTACCCTGATCCTGTCCATGCTGGTCATGACCTTCGCCGATACATTAGCATCTTTTGTTGGCGAACATGAAAAACGACCTTTAAAATTCCGTTTATGGGAAGATGAAAAGTCCCTCCAGGGCAGCGCGGCTATGTTCCTCTCCACTACGCTGATCATTTATGTGGGCACAGACTTTTTTGCCTGGTTCTTTGATGCCGCGTTTTTTCTGCCTTTGGAAGTGTTGATTGGCTGCGCAGCTTTTACAGGAATGGCGGCGACCTTGGCCGAAGCCGCTAGCAATAAAGGGTCTGACAACTTTTCGGTACCAATAGTAACAGCTATTGCCTACGAATCTTATCTCATCAACTACAGCCACGGATCTTTACCCGCATTATTAACCTGGACTTTGGGTTCTGCAGTGATCTTTTATGCCGCTTACAAACTGCGATCCCTGAACGGTGGAGGAGCAGTTGCAGCATTTATTATGGGAATATTCATTTTCGGTGCTGGCGGAATCCAGTGGATCGCACCTATCCTGGCTTTTTTCATTTTATCATCCCTACTATCAAAATTGGGGAAAAAGTCCGCTGAAACCACGCAAAAGAGCTCGAATAGGGATGTGCTGCAGGTATTAGCCAACGGCGGAATACCCATGATCATTGCCATTGTGAATTTTTTTCAGCCTTTTGACCTGGCTTATATAATGTTCTTGGGCGCTATCGCTGCTGCCACAGCAGACACCTGGGCAACAGAGATCGGCTTTTTCAGCAAAAAGGATCCTCGTCATATTTTGAATTTTAATACAGTAATAAAAGGCACTTCCGGCGGGGTGACACTTTTAGGTTTTGTTGGATCTGCTTTAGGAGCTGGAACTATTGCTTTAATTGGAATGAATTGGCTAAATGATTTTCCAATTCACTGGATAGTATTAGCAGGATTTGTCGGGAGCTTTGTAGACTCCATTCTCGGCGGAAGTATTCAAGCCAAGTTCATCTGTTCAGCCTGCGGTAAAGAAACTGAAAAAAGAATGCACTGCCAAATGCATACCAGCCACTCAAAAGGTTTCAAGTGGCTGGATAATGATGGGGTGAATTTTGTGAATACGATCGTGGGTGTGGTGATAATATATATTCTTATATAAAAAACGGGAATTGGACAAACCAATCCCCGCTAAAAAACTTGCTTGTTTTTATTTCGTCTTAAATAACTTTATAGACAAGAACGCCCACCATAACGATGAGAGCAATAAAGATTAAGGCAACGCTCATATTTCCTTTTTTAATCTCTTCCCATTCGTCAGTATCGGTGGAGAGCCAATCGAAGATTTTAATAGCTAAACCGACGCCAAGAGAAAAGCGAGCAATAATAGTTTAGTGTATTTTATCGTCAGGCTTTAAGAACAGGCGCAAGTTTACAAGACTCACTATCACGAGTTAATCGCTTTTCCATTCTTAATGATCATTTTAATGGGCACGTCTGATTCATGAAACGGAATATTCTCCAGTTTTTTTACATCCCAGACGATAATGTCGGCCTTCCGACCGATGGTGAGCGATCCAACTTTGTGTTCCAAATTCAATGCTTTGGCTGAAAAATATGTTGATGACGCAAATGCCTGTTCTACTGTCATATCCATATGTTTAATGGCCAGGTGTATGATAAATGGCATGGATTGAATATGACAGCTACCGGGATTGAAATCCGTTGCCAGGGCAATATCGATACCCATTTCCATCAACGTTTGAGCCGGAGCATAGGTGTCTTTATCAAGAAAGAATGTCGTTCCCGGCAGTAATGTGGCTGTTATATTTTTATCCGCCAATTTTTGCATTCCCACAGAACTCACTGCCATGAGGTGATCAGCTGAAATTGCACCTACGTCAGCCGCTAGTTCCGCCGCTCCGGAATCCTCGAATTCATCGGCATGCAATCGGGGAATTAAACCGAGTTCTTTGGAAGTATTTAGGATTCTTCGAGATTGATCCACATTGAAATAACCATTTTCACAGAATACATCGCAAAATACAGCTATACCCTGCTCCGCCACAGCTGGAATCATTTTATTACATAATAAATCCACATAACCATCGCGGTCATCAGCAAACTCCGGCGGGAATGCATGAGCACCCAGAAATGTGGGAATCATGTCCATTTCATGGCGTTTATTTACTTGATGTATCACTTTAAGTGATTTTAATTCTGACTCTATATTTAAGCCATATCCAGATTTACATTCAATAGTAGTTGTGCCTAATTTTATCATCTGATCCATACGCTTGGAAACGCGCTCAATCAGCTCATCTTCCGATGCATTTCGAACGCCATTGATGCTGGAATTGATGCCTCCGCCCTTTGCAGCTATTTCTTCATACGTCGCCCCGGCTTTCCGCATGGCTACTTCGTCAACTCTCAAATCTAAAAATACCGGATGCGTGTGAGGATCCACAAACCCGGGAGTCACAAGACATTCACTGCAATCAAATTTTTCACCAATGCCTTTTTTGACAATGATTCCATCCTCAATTGCCAGTGACGTATTTGATGTTGTTTCAACTTCTCCTGAATCAGGGTTGAATGTTGTTAAATTTCCTATATTTTCTAGAATCATTTCATCATGGGAATATTCACATTCCATTTTTTCGCATTTTCGATGGCGCGATCATATCCTGCATCAACATGACGAAATAACCCCGTTCCGGGATCAGTCGTTAATACTCGTTGAATGCGTTCTTCCATCTCTGGTGTGCCATCAGCGCAAATCACTTGACCGGCATGAATGGCTAATCCCATTCCTACGCCGCCACCTTGATGGATAGAAACCCACGTTGCTCCACTGGCTGTATTTGCCAATGCATTGAGTAAGGGCCAGTCAGCCACAGCATCCGATCCATCTTTCATAGCTTCAGTCTCTCGATAAGGCGATGCAACAGAACCTGTATCCAGATGATCCCGACCAATGACAATTGGAGCAGATAATTCTCCACTGGCTACCATACGATTAAGCTCCACACCAAATTTTGCCCGTTGCGTATAATCCAGCCAGCAAATTCTTGAAGGTAAGCCCTGAAACTGTACTTTTTCTCGCGCCATTTTTATCCAGCGAGTTTGCGTTTCATCATCGGGAAACATGTCTAATATCTTTTGGTCTGTTTTATAAATATCCTCCGGATCGCCTGATAATGCTACCCAGCGAAACGGCCCCCTGCCATCACAGAATAATGGCCGCACATACGCCGGAACGAATCCCGGGAAATCGAATGCATTTTCTACGCCTGCTTTCTTTGCTTGTCCACGGAGATTATTCCCATAATCAAATGTAATGGCTCCCATTTTCTGCAGGTCGAGCATTCCTTGGCAATGTTCTGCCATGGACCGAAAACTTTCTTTAACATATTTACTCGGATCATACTTGCGCAAATCGAGCGCTTGCTGGTACGTCATGCCATTAGGAACATAGCCGTCCAATTCATCGTGGGCGGATGTTTGATCGGTCACCATGTCCGGAACAATACCCATTTTAGCGATTTCTGGTACAATATCGGCGGCATTACCTAATAAACCAATTGATAGTGGTTCACCCTTTGCGGCGGCGTTTCTGGCTAATGTAAGAGCGTCTCCCAACGATTCTGTCCCTACATCCAGATATTTGGTTTCTAAACGACGCTGAATGCGATATGGATCAATTTCAATACAGATTACAACTCCATTATTCATGGTGACGGAAAGTGGTTGAGCGCCACCCATTCCACCCAAACCAGCGGTCAATACAAATTTTCCAGTGAGGTCGCTATTGTAATGCTGTTTCGCTGCAACAGCAAATGTTTCGTACGTTCCTTGAAGAATGCCTTGCGTTCCAATATATATCCATGAGCCTGCCGTCATTTGACCGTACATCATGAGCCCTTTTTGATCCAGCTCGTTGAAATGCTCCCAATTAGCCCATTCCGGTACTAGATTTGAATTTGCAATCAACACTCGGGGAGATGTGGTATGTGTTCGAATAACGCCCACCGGTTTACCCGATTGCACCAAAAGCGTCTCATCCGGTTCGAGTCTTTTTAATGTTTCGAGAATTGCCTCAAAGCATTCCCAATTCCGAGCTGCTTTTCCCTTTCCTCCGTATACAACAAGCTCATCCGGGTTTTCTGCCACATCCGGATCTAGATTATTCTGAATCATACGGTAGGGTGCTTCAATCTGCCAATTTTTACATGTGAGTTTACTCCCTTGTGGAGCATGAATAGTCTTGAGCATTTTTTCTCCTGAATTAAGTTGTTAATTTACATGAAGCTAAACTGTGGATAAAACAGACTTTCACAAGAAATTGAATTGAAAAATATGCATCCTCTTTTAAAATCACTTTCCCTGAAGTAAAGAATTGCATTAACTGAAGATTTTAAATCTTACTTGACAGATAAAAGCCGGATCGTTGTCACCTTATGCCTTGCAGGTGATGGTTGATCTGGCAGATGAAAATAAAACATTAAAGGGAGATGTTGTTCCAATTATAAAGAAAATGATGAATGATGGTTCTCCGACTATACAACGCAGGAGTAAAAAGTTATTAATGCTATTGGGTTCTTAATAAATCTCTGGAATAACCAGCATTCTCTTTAAACACATTATATGAAAAAATAGAGATTCCTCTGAACCGTGTGATTTCTGAATAATTAATTTTATCGATCGCATCCACCGGAGGTTGATTGTATAATGCGATGCCCATCATTATTTTATGGCGGTATTTCCTGGGTAAATTTTCATACATAATCCCAATATTTCCTGCGAAGTCACGAAGATTTGGTGTATAATTCATTGGTATGGCCCAGTCCAAATAACCCGCAGCTAACCACATATCCCATTCCTGAAAAAAGCGGTTTTTTGCCAAAAGTAAATTTGGTTTTACTGCTGCCGAAAGTTTGCAATCCGGTCGTACATCCATTAACATTTTCTTTGTTTCTTTAACGAGATTTGTAATTGCAGCTCGTCGATAATTATTCCAATCTAACGTAATTATATTTTTATTATAATATGATTTCGCATATTCATTATTTCCATATTCAGTATCATGAAATCGTATGTAATCTAAATGCAGTCCGTCTAAATCATATAATGCAGTTAATTCTCTGAAAACAGCCAGTAAGTGCTTTTGAACTTCAGGGTGATGGGGTGCGAGGAAATATCCCTCACCCATTTTTTCATATGCATCATTATTACCATTCGTATCTATCCAATTTGGGTGTCTGTTATACAAATGATGTAATGCGCGTGGAGGTTTTTCAGAAGCCCAAATAAAATACACATTGACCCAGGCATGGACAGTTAAGCCTCTTTCATGTGCTTTTTTTAGAACATACGCCAATGGATCAAACGTTGAATCACGTAAGAGTTCACTTCTGGGAACTAACTGCGAATTATAATATGCATCCCCTCTACCCCGAACTTGGACTAATAGATTATTAAATCCATTTACATCAGCAAATTCTATCATTTCGTCAATGGCCTGCTTATTAGTCATTGTATTTCTTACCACCCAAAGGCATCTCTCTTCAAATGCATCTATTCCAGCAATTATTGGGTTTATACAGAAAAAAAGAAGGGCAGCCAAAACGACTGCCCTTAAGGATTGTTGAAATTGTAAAATCAAATTATTTATTCAGTTGATTCTACTTCTTCATTTTTTGTTTCAACAACTGTCCCACCGCCTTCAAAATCAACGAATTCGATCAGTGAAACTGCCGCACTATCACTCGCTCGAAAACCGAGTTTAATGATTCGTGTATATCCACCCGGCCTGTCAGCAACAGCTGGACCGATTTCATCAAACAATGTTTGAGTTGCATCTTTATGCAATTTTCTCAAGACCATTCGCCGGGAAGTTAGATCTCCCTTTTTCGCTTTTGTAACGAGTGGCTCAATATATTCACGCAATGCTTTTGCACGAGAATCTGTTGTCTTGATGCGTTTATGCTTAATCAAGTTTTCAGCTAGATTCATGAGCATAGATCGGCGATGTGATGGGTTTACACCCAATTTACGATGTCGATTATTTTTTGCCATTTTTACGCAGGATCCTTTAAATATGCATCTACATCCATTCCAAAATGAAGACCCATTTCATCCAATTTTTCAATGAGTTCTGTAAGAGATTTACGGCCAAAGTTTTTGTACTTCAACATTTCGCTTTCTTCTTTCCTCACCATTTCATAAATGAATTTAATACCAGCTGCCTGGAGACAATTGTGGCTCCGTACAGACAGTTCCATTTCGTCAATTGTACGTTTAAGAAGAGTTCTGACTTGTAAATCTTCTTCGCTTACACCTTGAGACACTTCAAGAACTTCAGGATTTGCAATCGCTTCTACGTATCTTAAATGGTCAACCATTACAGATGCAGCATGACTGATGGCGTCTTTTGGATTGATAGATCCATCTGTTTCAACAGAAATAGTCAATATTTCAATAGGATCTTTTGCACCGGGAACCGGGCTGACATCATAGATTACTTTTGTCACAGGATTAAAAATACTATCAATCGCCAATGTTCCAACAGGAGCATTAGGCAATTCATTTTCTTCAGAAGGAACATAGCCTTTGCCAATACCGATTCGTAATTCAATATCTAATTTTGAATCTTTATTCAATTCTGTGATATAATGATCTCCATTAAGAATTTCGAATTGATCACTGCCTTTCTGTATATCTTTAGCTGTGAATTTTCCAGGTCCTTTGATAGATAGAGTTAATTTATCAGGATTATTTTCCATCAATTTAAATCTGACACCTTTTAAATTTTGAATAATATCAGACACATCTTCGCGAATACCTTTTAATGTTGAATAGGCATGTTGGACGCCATCGATACGTATATTAGTGATCGCAGCACCTGGGATGCATGTCAATAAAATACGACGCAGTGAATTACCCAATGTAATTCCATATCCTCTATCTAGAGGCTGCAATGTAAATGTACCTGCAGTGTCTGTTAGGTTTGTGTCATCAATTTTAACTTGTATATTGAGTGTATTAGCCATGTATATAATGCCCTTATGTTAATTATTTAGAATATAATTCTACGACCATTTGTTCATTCACTAGAACCTGCATATCTTCACGTTCTGGAATTGCAATCATACTTCCGGTCATTTTTGCTTTATCCAATTCCAACCAAGGTAAATCAATATCACCTTTAATACGTTTCATGGAATCAAGGATTAGATCTATTTTTTTACTACGTGCGCGAACTTGAATCGCATCGCCAGGCTTTACAGAAAATGAAGCTATATTGACCTTACGATTGTTTACTAGAAAATGCCCATGGTTCACCAATTGTCTTGCAGCTGCGCGAGTTGGAGCAAACCCCAAACGATAGACAATATTATCTAAACGTTGTTCTAAAAGCTGCATCAAATTTGTTCCAGTTTCACCAGTCATTTTATCTGCTTTTTTAAAATAATTACGGAATTGCTTTTCCAATACTCCATACAATATTTTAATTTTTTGTTTTTCCCGTAGCTGTGTTCCATAATTAGACAATCTGCGGCGTCTGGATTGGCCATGTTGACCCGGTCCGTATGGTTTACGATTTAAAATGCGGTCATATTTTGGATTTCCAAAAATATTTTCACCAAATTTACGAACGAGTTTTCCTTTAGGTGTTTTTAATTTTGCCATAATTCTATCCCCGCCTTAAACACGACGCTTTTTAGGTGGACGACAACCGTTATGTGGTAAAGGTGTCACATCCTTAATTGAAAGAATTTCCAGACCCGCTGCCGCTAAAGCACGAATTGCTGATTCGCGACCGGACCCAGGTCCTTTGATTCGAACATCTATTCTTAATAAACCCATATTTTTCCCTACTATTCCAACTTTATCAGCAGCCATGGTAGCAGCATAAGCTGTACTTTTGCGAGATCCTTTAAAACCAGACGTACCTGCCGTTGACCAAGCAATCACATTACCATAACTGTCTGTTAACGTGATGTGTGTATTATTAAAAGTTGCTTTAATATGCGCAATCCCGTTCGGTTCAACGGATTTCTTTTTAGATTTTTTCTTTACTATACCTTTTTGACTAGCCAATTAATTATCCTTTCTTTCCACTGTACCTTTACCTAAACCAATTGTACGCTTTTTACCTTTTCGTGTTCGGGCATTAGTTTTTGTTCGTTGACCATTAACCGGTAATCCTCGACGATGACGAATGCCTTTATAAGAGCCAACATCTTTCAAACGCTTAATATTCATCGCCATTTCAGATCGAGCTTGACCTTCAATTTTTATTTCTAACTTGGTGATAGCATCACGAATAGCAATCACTTGTTTTTCTTTTAAATCTTTTACACGAATATTCTCATCAACCTTTGCTTCTGTACAAATTGCTTTAGCTTTGGTTAACCCAATCCCATAAATGTAACATAGGGAAAATGCGACTTTTTTATCGCGAGGAATATCGATACCAGCAATACGAGCCAAATTATACTCCTAACCTTGTCTCTGTTTGTGTTTTGGATTTTCACAGATTACCAATACCACACCTTTGCGGCGGATAATCTTGCACTTGGTACACATTTTTTTAACGGATGGACGTACTTTCATAATTCCTACTTTTTACGGTAAATAATTCTACCTCTATTTAGATCATAAGGTGACACTTCTAACGTTACTACATCACCAGGTAACATTTTTATATAATGCATTCGCATTTTTCCACTTACATGAGCCAAAACAATGTGTTTTTGGTCTCCAATTTCTATCTCAACTCTAAATGTAGCATTGGGCAATGTTTCTTTAACAATACCATCGATTGTTATAGGTTGTTCTTTAGCCATTACGCATTACCCATAGTCAAAATTTTTGGCCCATCTGCAAGAATTGCAATGGTATGCTCAAAATGAGCAGATGATTTCCCATCTCTTGTTTTAATAGTCCAACCATCAGAATCAGTAAAAATATCTTTAGAGCCTAAATTAATCATAGGTTCAATCGCTATGCACATTCCTTCTTGCAATTGAACACCTTGTTTAGGCATTCCATAATTAGGCACCTGCGGTTCCTCATGGAGAGCTGTGCCAATGCCGTGGCCAACTAATTCACGAACGACAGAAAATCCTTCTGCCTCAACAAATGTTTGGATGCTATAACCAATGTCTGAAACATAATTTCCAGGTTTTGCTTCTTTAATACCTTTCATTAAAGATTCAAGTGTAATATTCATCAATTTTTGTTTTTCAGAACTAATATTTCCAACAGCAAACGTTCTGGCAGAATCTCCGAAATAACCTTTCTTCTCGGCTCCACAATCAATACCTACAATTTGGCCATCTTGCAATGTCCGTTTTGAAGGAATTCCATGCACAACTTCTTCATCAATCGAAATACAAAGAGTTGCAGGAAAGCCCATATAACCTTTAAAAGCGGGGCGTGCTCCTTTTGAACGTATAAAATCTTCTGCCATTGAATCTAATTCTAATAAATCCATTCCTGGCTTCACATAACTCGTCAGCATATCCAAAGTATCTGCAACTATTTGGCAGCTTTCAGCAATTAATTCAATTTCTCTTTCTGTACGAACGCGAACCATTACATACGCCTCCGACCACGAATTTTCCCTTTGGATAAAAATCCATCATAATGGCGCATCAACAGATGTGATTCAATTTGCTGAAGAGTATCAAGTGAAACACCCACAATAATTAACAAACTCGTTCCGCCAAAAAATGATGCTAAATCATATCCCACATCCATAGCATTCATAAGGATATATGGAAAAATAGCTACAAATGCCAAAAAGAATGATCCGGGTAAAGTGACTCTTGTCAAAATATTATCAATATAATCTGCTGTCTTTTTTCCTGGTCTTATACCGGGGATAAATCCACCGTGTTGTTTCATCTGTGTTGAAACCTGAACTGGGTCAAAAGCTATAGCAGTATAAAAATAAGTGAAGAAAATAATCAATGTTCCAAAGACAAACCAATAAAACGGGTGATCAAAAGAAAACCAACGCATGACACCCTGCATGAATTCACTATCCACAAAAAACATGGCAATTGTGCTTGGCAAAAACATAATAGACTGTGCAAAAATAATGGGCATAACACCTGCTGTATTTACTCGTAGAGGAATATGTGTTGATTGGCCACCATACACTTTACGTCCGATGACTTTTTTGGCATACTGCACAGGAATTTTACGTGTCCCTTGGGTTAAAAATACCACAAAAGCGATAATGACAAACATGATTCCCAATAGTATTAATTCTGACAAAAGATTGCGCACTCCTTCATTAATCAGAGCTACTTCACTAATAATCACTGTGGGGAGTCGGGACATGATACCAATCATGATAATTAAGGAAATTCCATTTCCAATTCCTCGCTCGGTAATCCGCTCGCCTAACCACATCAAAAGCATTGTACCAGTTACAATTGTAATAATTGCCCCAAATTTGAATCCTAATCCTGGATTTGCAACTACAGCAATAGTTCCAGCTGCAGAACTTGCTGTCATTGATTCAAGAAAAACTGTAACACTATACGCCTGAAAAATTGCAATGAGAACTGTTCCATATCGTGTTATTTGTGTAATTTTTTTTCGTCCCGCTTCACCTTCTTTCTGCAAGCGTTGAAAATAAGGAACAACTGTTCCCATTAACTGAATCATAATTGAAGCAGAAATATAGGGCATTATTCCAAGAGCAAATAATGTTGCTTTTTGGAATGCACCTCCAGCAAACATATCGAATAGCCCGAAGAGGGTATTTTGCATGGATTCAAAAGCCACACGAAGAGCTTCTCCATTTACACCTGTAATTGGAATATGAGCTCCAAGTCGAACAACCACTAAAACTCCAAAAGTAAATAAAATTCTCTTCCGGAGTTCAGGGATGCTAAAAACGTTTTTGATTTTATCAATCATTGGACGGTAACTGATCCACCTACTTTTTCAATTTTTTCTTTTGCAGTTGCACTAAAAGTACTTGCTACAATATTCACTTTTCGTGAAAGTTCACCATTTGCTAATATTTTAATTGGCTGTAAAGCAGAACGCACTAATCCATTATCCTTCAATACTTGTCCATCGATATCTTTATCTTTCAATTTTTCAATTGCAGTTAAGTTCACAACTTGGAATGTTTTTTTAAACATATGGTTTGAAAAACCACGTTTAGGCAAACGACGCTGCAATTGCATTTGCCCACCTTCAAACCAAGCTAATGATTTACTACCACTACGTGAATGATAGCCTTTTTCGCCTCTACCACCTGTACGACCTAAACCGGTTCCAGGTCCACGTCCACGGCGTTTAGTATTTTTTACGGCACCGATTGTTGGTTTAATTTCACCGAGTTTCATTAGACTTCCTCTACATTCACCAAAAAGTTCACTGTATTGATCATACCGCGAATAATGTCCGTATCACTATGTTCAACAATTTGATTTATTTTTTTCAAGCCCAAGGCGTCTAAAGTTGCCTTTTGATAGGGTCGTCTTCCGATTCTACTACGGACTTGCGTTATACGAAGTGTTTTTGTTTTAGCCATAATTTAACTGAATACTTCTTTAATTGTTATGCCCCGTTTATTAGCAATAGCAACTGCATCTTGTAAATTTTGAAGAGCATTAATTGTTGCCCTCACAACATTCAAAACATTATTAGAACCATAACGCTTTGACAAGATGTTATGGACTCCCACTTGCTCCATAACATGACGGACAGCTGCACCGGCAATAATACCTGTACCAGGAGAAGCAGGTTTTAACATTACCCTACTGGCTCCGTGTTTACCCGTAATTTTATGAGGAATTGTACCATTTAAGATTGATGCCCTAAAAATATTTCGTTTTGCATCATCTTTTGCTTTTGAAATACTGCCCATGACATCATTTGCTTTACCCAAGCCAATGCCAACATGACCTTTTCCATCACCTACCACAACTAATGTAGAAAAACGAAAACGTTTTCCACGAGAGGTTACTTTTGCGACTCGATTGATACGAACGACTGCTTCTTCTTTAAGATCTAATTCTGCTGGATTAATAATTGCCAATGAAAACTCCTTTAAAAAACCAATCCGCCTTCACGTGCACCGTCAGCTAATGCTTTGACGCGACCGTGATAAGGGAAACCATTTCTATCAAATACTACTTTTTCAATATCTTTTGCTTTAGCTTTAACTGCAAGTTCCTCGCCGACTAATTTGCTCTGCTCCACTTTACTTTCTGCTTTCTTCAATTTTGATTGCAAATTCTTATCCAAAGTAGAAGCTGATACAAGTGTAGCATCTTGTGAATCATCAATAATTTGAGCAGAAATATTTTTCAAGCTGCGTGATACTACCAAACGAAATCGCTCCGGATGAAACCGATTTTGCCTTTTACTACGATTACGTCTGCGCTCATAACGAATTTTTTTATCTGAAATTTTACTCATTGATTAACCACCTGTGGCAATTGTTTTGCCTTGTTTAGAGCGGACATATTCATCTTTATAACGAATCCCTTTTCCTTTATACGGCTCTGGTTTTCTAAAAGAACGAATTTTTGCAGATACTTCACCAACAAGTTGCTTATCTATACCAGAAACAGTTATTTCTGTCCTCTTTGCTGTAATTTCAATTCCTTCTGGAGGATCAAAATAAATGTCATGTGAATATCCCAAAACTAATTGCAATCTATTTCCTTGCATATTGGCTTGATATCCTATCCCTCTTAATTCTAAATCTTTTGTATAACCATCAGACACACCCTGCATTGCGTTTGCTATTAACATACGTGTGGTGCCATGTATGGATCTGTCAAGTTTATTGTCTGATGCACGAGACACGACAATCTTGTTGTCATTTCGCTCAACTTTAATGGCAGAATGCACAATAACCTGCAGTTCACCTTTTGGACCTTTTACCTTAACCGATCCCTGTTGAATTTCGACAGTAGTATTTTCAGGTAGTGTAATGGGTTGTTTTCCTATTCTTGACATATTCTTACCAAACGTTGCATATTATTTCACCACCTACACCAAACTTTTTTGCCATTTTATTTGAAATGACACCTTTCGATGTAGACATAATAGAGATTCCTAATCCATCGAGTACTCGGGGAAGTTCTTTTTTCCCTTTATACACACGCAAACCAGGTTTACTTACTCTTTCAATGACCGAAATGACCGGTTTTCCCTGATAATCATATTTCAGAAAAACGCGAATCTGTTTACGACCATTATCATCAATCAAAATAAGATCTTCAATATATTTTTCTTCTTTCAGAATAAAAACGATTCGTTTCTTTTCATTTGAAGACGGAATATCTACCCATCGCTTGCCGGCACGTAAACCGTTACGTATCCGTGTCAGTAAGTCAGCAATTGGATCTGTCATACTCATTTAATCTATTCTCCTTACCAGCTTGCCTTAGTAATACCAGGAATTTCACCTTTTAAGGCCATTTCACGAAAACAAATTCGACATAATCCAAACTTGCGCAAATAACCAGCAGCTCGACCACAGTTAAAACAACGGTTATATCCCCGCGATGAAAACTTTGGTTTTCTTTTTGCTTTAATAATCAGTGATTTTTTTGCCATTAAGCAGCCTCAACAATTTCATCTGTTTTAACAGGTTTTTCTCTTAAAGGAAAGCCGAATTCTTTTAGTAACCAATAAGCTTCATCATCCGAATTCGATGAAGTAGCAATTGTAATATCCATACCGCGAATTGAATGAATTTTATCATAATCTATTTCGGTAAAAACAATTTGTTCTTTAACACCAAAGGAATAGTTCCCCTTTCTATCAAACGATTTAAACGAAAGGCCATTGAAATCACGCGTTCGTGGAAGAGCAATAGAAATAAGCCTTTCAAGAAACTCGTACATACGATTTCCACGCAATGTAACCTTACAACCAACCGGAAAACCTTTACGAATTTTAAAGTTTGATATATCTTTCCGTGAGCGCGTAACAACTGTTTTTTGGCCCGTAATCGCTGTCAATTCTTCAACGGCATTTTCAAGTGCTTTAGGATTAAGCTTTGCATCGCCTATGCCCATATTGAGAGAAATAACAGAAATATGCGGCACTTCCATTACATTTTTATAATCAAAACGCTTCATCAATGCAGATACAATTTCATCTTTATATTTCTTTTTCAAGTTTGGCATGTACGTTTCATTCCTTGACGTGATCTTTTTAGATACCGTTTTTTTAGCAGCAGCTTTTTTAGGTGCAGTCTTTTTAGCTGACCTCTTTTTAGCTACAGTTTTTTGCTTCTTCGGCACTTCGCTTGATTCTTTCTTTGCCATAATTCTACTCTAACTCTTCACCTGTTTTGGCAACAATTCTTACTTTGCGACCATTTTCTAAAATTTTATACCCAACTCGCGTTGTTTTTCCTTTGTGGACGGGTAGCATATTCGAAATATGTATAGGAGCCTCTTTTTCTACAAAACCACCTGCTGGGTTTTCTTGAGAAGGACGCGTTGCCCTTTTAATCAAATTGACTCCTTCAACTATCGCTCTATCAGATTCAAGAAAAATATGAAGCACTTTACCTTCCGATCCCTTGTGGTTACCACTGATAATACGAACCTTCATCCCCTTCTTAATATGCACTATAATACCTCCGGCGCCATCGAAATAATTTTCATATAGCCAACATCACGCAATTCTCTAGCAACAGGACCAAAAATACGTGTACCTCGTGGTTCACCAGCACTATCTAGTAATACAGCCGCATTATCATCAAAACGAATATATGAACCGTCTTTTCGACGAATCTCTTTCTTTGTTCGTACAACAACTGCTCGTGATACGTCACCTTTTTTTACCATTCCGTTTGGAATCGCATTTTTTACAGTAATAACAATAATGTCACCCACGGTTGCATAACGCCGCTTGGAGCCACCAATAATTTTGAAACACAAAATTTCTTTAGCTCCTGTATTATCTGCAACTTTTAATCTTGTCTCTTGCTGAATCACAATTTTCTATCCAATTTTTACCGATTCACGAATAATTTCACTCACCTGCCAACGTTTTCTTTTACTCATCGGCCTAATTGATGTGATGCGAACAATATCACCTTCTTTTGGTACTACACTAGCTACATGAACCATATACTTACGTGAACTATTTATAATTTTTTTATACACTTTATGTTGGATACGACGAACAACTTTCACAACAATAGTTTTGTCCATTTTTGTACTTACTACTTCACCAGTGAGAGAATGTCTTTTACGTTCCATAGTTATTTTGAACCCTTTTCTTCTCGAACACCCAATTTAAATTCATGCATTACAGTTTTAATTTGGGCAATTTCTTTTCTTATATGTTTAATTTGTAAAGGATTTTCTAATTGTTGTAAAGATTTCTGGAAACGCAGATTTTGCAATGCTTCCATATCATCATGGAGTTTTACATCTAATTCAATCAATGTCATTTCATTTAATTCAGAACGCTTCATCAGATGTCTCTCCGTTCAACAATTTTTGTCTTTAAAGGCAATTTATGAGATGCATTGGTGAATGCCAATTCCATCTCTTCACGACTAACGCCTTCCACTTCAAATATAATCCTTCCGGGTTTTACAACCGCTACCCAGTATTCTGGCGCACCCTTACCTTTACCCATACGAGTTTCAGCAGGTTTCTTTGTAATTGGTTTGTCTGGAAAAATACGAATCCACATTTTACCTGTTTTACGAACTACTCTTGAAATTGTAATACGGGCTGCTTCTATTTGGCGAGCAGTAACCCACCCCGGTTCAATTGCTTTTAAACCATAGGTACCAAATGAGACTTCAGCGCCACGCATGGCCATACCTCGACGATTACCCCGATGATGACGACGAAATTTTACTTTTTTGGGTTCTAACATAACGTTTATTAAACCTATTTATCCGTTACAAATCCAAACTTTAATCCCAATAACACCATAAGCGGTATGGGCTTCTGTCAATGCATAATCGATATCTGCGCGTAAAGTGTGTAAAGGAACTGATCCTTCATGAAACTTTTCACTTCGAGCTATTTCTGTGCCACCTAAACGACCAGCAACATTAATCCGTATACCTTGAGCACCCATGCGCATGGTGGACTGCATTGCTTTACTAACTACACGTCTGTACGAAATCTTTTTTACCAATTGATGAGCAATATTTGAACCAACTAAAGCGGCGTTTAATTCTGGTCGTTTTACTTCTGAAATATTAATTTGCACATTTTTTTTAGAAAGTTGGTTCAATTCTTCTTTTAATCGATTCACTTCTTCACCACCCTTACCAATCACGATGCCAGGTCGAGCTGTGTGAATAGCAACAGTGACCACTTTTGAAGTTCGACTTATTTCAACAAGGGAGATACCAGCATTAGGCATACGCTGCTTGATATATTTACGGATTTTAACATCCTCTTCCAGCTCTACGGCAAATGACTTATCAGCAAACCAATTTGAACGCCAATTCCTTTTGACTGATAAACGAAAACCGACCGGATGTGTTTTTTGACCCAAACTAACTCCTTACTCCTCACACACAACAACAGTTACATGACTTGTTGGTTTATTTAATCGTGAAATGCGCCCCATAGATGCCGGACGAAACCGTTTCATATGAGGACCACCGTTAACAAAAGCTTTAGAAACAATTAATGAATCCGGATCAATATTCGCATCATCTGCTTTTTGCAACAAATTGCTCACTGCAGAACGCAATGTTTTCTCAATCACATCAGATCCTTTTTTAGGAGAAAAATGTAAATAATTCAACGCATCACCAACTTTTTTACCACGCACTTCATTCATAACAATGCGTATTTTTCGTGGAGACTGCCTAACGTAACGACTACAAGCTTGAGCTTCCATATCTATTTACGATCTCCTGAATGCATTCTAAAAATTCGCGTTGGGGCAAATTCACCCAACTTATGTCCAACCATATTCTCTGAAATGAATACAGGAATAAATTTATTTCCATTATGAATTGCAAATGTGTGACCAACAAAGTCAGGAGTGATCATTGAGCGTCGAGACCATGTTTTGATCACTTTTTTCTTTCCGCCATCATTCATACCCTGAACTTTTTTCAGGAGTTTTTCATCCACGTAGGGTCCTTTTTTTAAGGATCTTGCCATCCTACTTTCTCCTCTTCACAATATAATCATTTGATTTTTTATTCTTTTTTCGTGTTTTATAACCTTTAGTAGGCTTACCCCATGGTGTTTTCGGATGTCCTCCACCAGAAGTCTTACCTTCACCACCACCCATAGGGTGATCTACAGGATTCATAGCAACACCACGTACTCTTGGCCTAATGCCAAGCCAGCGGCTTCTTCCTGCTTTACCCGATACAATTTGTTCGTGAGATTTATTACCCACCTCACCTAATGTTGCCAAACATTCATCACGGACCATACGTATTTCACCGGAAGGTAATTTCAAGGTTGTGAATCCACCATCGCGTGCCATAACTTGAGCAGATGCTCCGGCACTTCTTACCATTTGCCCCCCATTACCAGGATTCAATTCAACATTATGCACAAACATACCTGTAGGAATTTTTGAAAGCGGCAAAGCATTTCCAATTTTCAACGGAGCATTTTCTCCAGATAAAATTGTATCTCCAACTTTAATTCCAAAGGGTGATAAAATATAACGTTTTTCACCATCTGCATAATGCAATAATGCAATATTCGCAGATCGATTTGGATCGTACTCAATTCCAAACACTTTTGCGGGTATATCATGTTTATTTCTTTTAAAATCTATAATACGATAACGCTGCTTATGTCCGCCACCTCTGTGACGACTGGTAATGCGACCATTATTATTTCGTCCACCCGTTTTACGTTTGGCTGTAGTTAAACTTTTTTCGGGAGTACTTTTTGTAATTTCAGAAAAATCAGACCTTGTTGCAAAACGATTTCCAGGAGTTGTTGGTTTTATGATACGAATACCCATTATCCTACGTCTCCTCTAATAAGGTCAATAACCGATCCTTCTTTTAAAGTAATGATTGCTTTTTTCCAATCTGAACGATGGCCTGAAGTACGAATAGTACGGCCACCACTGCTTACAGTCATTTGCTTGGACTTACCCAGTCTATTCATGGTAGCTACTTTTAAAACTTTCACATCAAATCTTTTTTCGATAGCATCTTTTATTTCAATTTTATTAGCAGAACTAGCCACCTGGAAAGCATATTTCAATTGAGTGTCTTCCAGTTGACTCATTTTTTCAGTAAATAATGGTTTAATGATAATTTCTCTTATTGACATTATTCCACCATCAATTGTTCTGTTAAAACTTCAACGCCACTTTTTTCAATTAATATGACCTCACAATCGATTAAATCATATGCACTTGCATGAGCTGCTTCCAATACTGCAACATTAGGCAAATTTCTGCCAGCCATAAACACTATAGACTTACTCTCGCCCAATAAAACAGTTACTTTCTTATCAGCAATATTTAATTCATTTAACATTTTTACAAATTCTTTTGTTTTTGGTACAGTCACACTCAATTCATCAACAACAATCATTTCATTATTATTGGCTTTATGCGAAAGAACTGATCGTCGAGCTAAAGATTTCATCTTCTTAGGTAATTTATAAGAATAACTATGAGGCTCTGGTCCAAAAACGGTACCTCCGCCTTTCCACAATGGAGATCGCGTAGAACCCGCACGGGCCATACCTCGACCTTTTTGCTTAAAAGGTTTACGACCTCCTCCTCTAACCTTGCTTCTATTTTTAGAAGAATGAGTTCCTTGGCGACTATTTGTTAATTCTGATTGAACAGCGCGAAAAACAACATCTTCGTTTGGTTCAATACCAAATACAGTTTCATTTAGCTTCATTTTTGAAACTTTACTACCATCTTGTTTAAAAACTTGTAATTCCATAATTATTTCTTAATTAGAATAAAACTGTTTTGAACGCCTGGGACTGCACCTTTAATTAGAAGCTGATTCTTTTCGCCATCTACTCGTATAATTTCGAGATTCTTCACTGTCACCTTTTCAACGCCCATATGTCCGGCCATACGCATTCCTTTATACACTCGAGAAGGGTCAGAACCCTGCCCGATTGATCCAGGCGAACGATCGTATTCACGTTGTCCGTGAGATTTCGGACCACCGGCAAAACCATGACGCTTCATCACACCAGCAAATCCTTTTCCTTTTGACGTACCAGTAACATTTACAATGTCGCCTTCTTTAAAAATTGATGCTCCAAATTCTTGTCCGACTTTATAATCAAAACCCTGAATCGGTGCAAATTCAGATAAAATACGCTTTGGAGTTGTATTTGCTTTATTAAACATACCTTTCATTGGTTTATTGGTATGTTTTTCTTTACGCTCTCCAAAACCAAGCTGAACCGCTGAATAACCATCAATCGATTCGATTTTTACTTGTGTCACAACGCATGGCCCAGCATCAACAACCGTCACAGGAATCATGATTCCGCGATCTCCGAATACTTGCGTCATACCTATTTTTTTACCAATTAAACCGCGCATCATTAAACCTTTATTTGAATGTCAACGCCAGCTGGCAAATCTAATTTCATTAATGCTTCAACTGTACTAGGAGTAGAATTCAAGATATCAACAACTCGTTTATGTATTTTGGATTGAAACTGTTCTCTCGATTTTTTGTCAACAAATGGAGATCTTAAAACAGTATAAATAGTCCGCTTTGTTGGCATAGGAATCGGTCCAGAGATAATCGCTCCAGTAGATTTAGCTGTTTTTACGATCTTTTCTGTAGATTTATCCAACAGATGATGATCGTATGCTTTTAAACTTATTCGTATAGTTTGATTTGCCACTTTTTAATTCCTTACTCAACAATCTCCGTTACAACACCAGCACCGACAGTACGCCCGCCCTCACGTATTGCAAAGCGAAGCTCTGTGTCCATTGCAATCGATGTAATCAAGGATATATCCACAACAATATTATCACCTGGCATTACCATTTCCGTTCCCTCCGGCAATGTCACAATTCCCGTTACATCTGTTGTCCTAAAATAAAACTGAGGACGATATCCATTGAAAAATGGTGTATGACGTCCGCCCTCTTCCTTCTTCAATACATATACATTCGCCTTAAACTTGGTGTGCGGTGTAATGGATCCTGGTATAGCCAATACCATACCGCGTTTCAATTCTTCCTTATCTATACCTCGCAACAAAAGACCTGCATTGTCACCTGCCCGACCTTCATCTAATAACTTACGGAACATCTCCACACCGGTAACAACTGTCTTCTTTTGCTCACCCATACCGATCATTTCAACTTCATCGCCTACTTTGATAATTCCACGTTCAATACGACCCGTAGCTACCGTACCACGACCTGTAATTGAAAATACATCTTCCACGGGCATTAAAAAGGGCCTGTCTACATCACGCTTCGGTTCTGGAATAAAACTGTCACATGCTTCCATAAGCTCTACTATACACGCATTCGCTTCATCATCGCCCGGATTATTCAATGCATGTAATGCACTGCCCTTGATAATAGGGGTATCATCACCTGGAAACTCATACTCATTAAGCAAATCTCTTAATTCCATCTCTACCAACTCTATAAGCTCCGGATCATCCACCTGATCCGTCTTATTCATAAATACTACCATACTGGGCACATTCACCTGGCGGGCCAGCAAAACATGCTCTCTCGTTTGAGGCATAGGACCATCCGCTGCACTGACAACCAGAATCGCTCCATCCATCTGGGCGGCTCCGGTTATCATGTTCTTTATATAATCCGCGTGTCCAGGACAGTCTACATGGGCATAATGACGGTTCTCTGTCTCATACTCCACATGGGCCGTCTGAATCGTAATTCCACGCTCACGCTCCTCAGGAGCGTTATCAATACTATCAAAAGATCGCACCTCTGCCATCCCACGGGCTGATTGTACCAACGTTATCGCTGCCGTCAACGTCGTCTTTCCATGATCTACATGACCTATCGTGCCAATGTTTACATGGGGCTTAGTTCGTTCAAATTTTTCTTTAGACATCTTTTACTCCACTACTTACGTTATGATGCTTTACCATGTACTTTTTCTATTATTTCCGTTTCCACACTTGCCGGAACTTTCTTGAATTCAGCAAATTCCATATGAAAAACAGCTCTACCCTGCGTTAAAGACCTTAAATCAGTTACATAACCAAACATTTTACTCAATGGTACATGAGCATTGATAACTTGCGCATCTTTACGTTGATCCATGCCAAGCACATTGCCACGACGGGAATTAATGTCACCCATTACATCACCTAAATATTCGCCAGGAACTATTACTTCAACTTTCATAATCGGCTCCATTAACACCGGGCTCGCTCTTCTACACGCTTCTTGGATAGCCATAGAGCCTGCGATTTTAAACGCCATTTCAGAAGAATCAACGTCATGATAAGAGCCATCAATTAGCTCGACGCGTACATCCTCAATAGGATATCCAGCTATAACACCATTTTTAATAGCCTCTTCCATACCCTTACTCACAGAAGGTATATATTCACGGGGAATGGACCCACCTACAATTTTATTTTCAAAATGATAACCTTTGCCGGACTCATTCGGTTCAATATTAATAACGACATGACCGTATTGACCGCGCCCACCAGACTGTCGTACAAATTTTGTTTCTACATTTTCAATGCGTTTAGTAATAGCTTCTGTATAAGCAACTTGAGGTTTCCCTACGAATGCCTGCACATTAAATTCACGCAATAACCTGTCAACAAGAATTTCCAAATGCAATTCGCCCATACCAGCAATAATTGTTTGCCCAGTATCATGATTAAATGAAACTTTAAAAGTAGGATCTTCTTCTCCCAGCTTTGCTAAAGCATTTGATAAACTTTCTTGATCTGCTTTTGATGCAGGTTCGACTGAAACTTCAACAACAGGCTCTGGAAAATCCATCGATTCCAAAAGAATTGGATTATTTTCATCGCATAATGTATGGCCAGTCTGGGTTTTCTTTAATCCAACCGCAGCTACAATTTCCCCAGCCGATACCATTTCTAATTCTTCACGTTTATTAGCATGCATCAAAAGAATGCGACTGATTCTTTCTCGTTTTCCAGAGTTAGGATTGAAAACATAAGAGCCCTTATTAAGCGAACCAGAGTAAACACGCATATAAGTCAATTTTCCAACATAAGGATCTGTCATAATTTTGAATGCCAATGCGCTAAACGGGGCATCTGAACTAACATCACGTCTTAATACAACATCTGAATCTTGAGGGTCTAACCCTATTACTGCTTCTAAATCTTTAGGGGAAGGCATAAAATCAATAACAGCATCCAACAACCTTTGTACGCCCTTATTTTTAAATGCAGAACCACACAAAGTCGGAATAAACGTATTATCTAAACATCCCTTACGAATAGCGGCTTTTAATTCATCAACAGTAATTTCTTCTTCTTCAAGATATTTATCCATCAAATGTTCATCATAACTCGCTGTTTCTTCAATCAAATGATGGCGCCATTTTTCAGCCTCTTCCATCATATCATTAGGAATATCAGCATATTCATAATGAGCACCTAAAGATGAATCATTATATAAAATAGCCTTCATTGAAAGTAAATCAACAATACCGGTAAACATTTCACCGGTGCCAATAGGAATTACAACGGGTAAAGGATTAGAGCCAAGCCGTTCTTTTATCATCGTAAGAACATTATAAAAATCGCCGCCAACACGGTCCATTTTATTTACAAAAGCAATTCGTGGAACATCATACTTATCTGCTTGACGCCAAACTGTTTCACTTTGAGGCTCCACTCCACCGACTGCACAAAAAACGGCCACCGATCCGTCTAAAACACGGAGTGACCGCTCTACTTCAACTGTAAAGTCGACGTGTCCAGGCGTGTCAATAATATTAATACGATGGTCATCCCAAATAGCAGTTGTAGCAGCAGATGTAATAGTAATACCGCGTTCTTTTTCTTGCTCCATCCAATCCATTGTAGCACCGCCTTCGTGGACTTCACCAATACGATGCGTTCGACCAGTATAAAAAAGAATTCTCTCTGTTAACGTTGTTTTGCCAGCATCTATGTGAGCCATGATGCCAATATTGCGAACTCTATCTAATGGGATGTGCTTCATACTAAAAAATCTTAACGAAAATGTGCGAATGCTTTATTTGCTTCAGCCATACGATGCGTATCATCTTTTTTCTTGATTGCACCTCCCTCTTCATTTGCTGCAGCAATTAATTCTAATGCCAATCTATCTGCCATCGGTTTTCCTTTTCGGCCCGTTGCAGCTCTTATAATCCAATGCGAAGCCAAATAAAAACGGCGATGCGTTGCAACTTCAATAGGGACTTGATACGTTGCACCACCAATTCGCCGAGACTTAACTTCAACAGTGGGTGACGTTTTTTCTATTGCTTTCTCAAATATTTTAATTCCATCTGTTTTTGTTTTGGATTTTATTGAATCCATCGCCGAATAAAAAATTTGTTCGGAAACACCTTTCTTACCTTTTTTCATTAAATAATTAATGAATTTTGCCACAGCTAGATCGTTATAAACTGGATCGGGTAAAATTTTTCTTTTTTCTGGTCTTCTCCGTCTCATAAAAATTTACTTTGGTTTTTTAGCCCCGTATCGTGAACGGCTTGTTTTTCTATCTGACACACCTGCAGTATCCAAGGATCCGCGAACAATATGATAACGAACGCCAGGCAAATCCTTCACACGCCCCCCTTCGATCAGCACGATTGAGTGCTCCTGAAGATTATGTCCTTCACCAGGAATATAGGCATTTACTTCACGCCCATTTGTTAAACGAACTCGCGCTACTTTCCGTAAAGCAGAATTCGGTTTTTTAGGCGTTGTCGTGTATACACGTGTACACACACCCCTCTTTTGAGGGTTGCCTTCTAACGCAGGAGTAGAGTTCTTTTTTCCCACTCTTTTGCGTCCTTTTCTTATTAATTGATTTATCGTCGGCATATCATTTCCAAAAAAGCCAATAAAATTACCATATTTTATGAATCTCAGTCAATTGTTTTAGTTATTATTATTTTAATGTTTTATTTAACTAACTGCTTTAGTTAATGGGTCTTCTTCAACCGTTGCATCGGGGCCCGTAACAAAAATATCTAGCATACCAGGAGTACCAGTTCCAGCAGGAATTAATTTACCTACTGCAATGTTTTCTTTTAAACCAAGCAAATAATCAGTCTTGCATTCAACAGCTGCATTTGTCAATATCCTAGTCGTCTCCTGAAATGAAGCCGCAGAAATAAAACTTTCTGTATTCAATGAGGCCTGCGTTATGCCCATAAGCAACGGTTTAAATGTGGGCGGTTTTGGCTTACGAGATTTAGCAGGAGTTTTACCATCCTCTTTAATGACTTTATTAATTTCTCGCAATTCCTTTTTATCGACCAATGAATCTTCTTCAAATTCTGAATCTCCCGGGCTTACAATTACAGCCATATTCAAAAGAATACGATTCGCTTCAAAGAAATCACCCTTATTAACACGATCCCCTGGCATATAAATACTATCTCCCGGATCAATAACATTGACTTTTTGCATCATTTGACGAACAATAACTTCAATATGTTTATCATTAATTTTCACACCCTGCAAACGATACACTTCTTGAATTTCATTTACAAGATATTCACGTACTTTTCCTGATCCAAGAATATTCAAAATATCACTCGGGGAAATTGATCCCTCACACAGTTCAGTTCCTGCTGTTATATAGTCACCTTCATGAACGATAATATGTTTACCATAAGGAATAGAATATTTCTTTACAACTTCATCATCGCCAATCACATGGATTTTTCGAATACCTCGCTTAACATCACCAAACTGCACTTTTCCATCAATTTCACTTACAACTGAAGGATTTTTTGGCTTTCTAGCTTCGAACAATTCAGCAACACGTGGTAAACCACCCGTAATATCTCGCGTCTTACCAATATCTTTTGGTATTTTAACCAACGTTTGGCCACGCTGTACTTTTTGACCATCACGAACAACGAGCGAAGCTTTAACGGGTAAAATAGTTCCACCAGCAAGCACCTTATCACTTTTATCAATAATGTCAATATGAGGACTTAAGTTTCTATCTTTAGCTTCAACTATAACCATCTGTTTTTTTCCACCCTCTACAGATTCGATATGATACGTTTCACCTTCAATGAAATCCTTACACAGAATTTTACCAGTTTGACGAGCTAAAATAAGATCTGTATAGGGGTCCCATTGGAATAATACCTGGCCACCCTTTATTTTTTCTTTATCAGTTACTACTACATCAGATCCATAAGGAACGTTATAGTTATTTATTTCTTTACCCTTCTTATCGACAATAGTTATCTTTGCATTACGAACCATACAACGATTAACCTTATTTTCATCCTCATCTTTTGTTGATGCAATTTCCATTGTATCAGAAAATTGAATAGTCCCTGCATACTTTGTAGTCATTTCTGATTGCTCGATGATTCGAGTAGCCGTACCACCGATATGGAATGTACGCAATGTTAACTGCGTTCCCGGCTCTCCAATACTTTGTGCAGCTTGAATACCCACAGCTGTGCCTCTGATTACTAAATTATGCGTAGAAAGATTCCATCCATAACATTTAGCACAAACACCGCGCAAAGATTCGCAAGTCAATACGGTTCTTAATCGAACATTTTGAACATTACTATCAGAAATTATTTCAGCTTCAACTTCACTTATCAATTGACCAGCTTTTATCATCTTTTTTCCGTCAGTTATAAAGTCGTCAAGAATTGTACGACCCAGAACGCGGTCTGACAAAGGTTCTATAATTTCTTCACCTTCTTTTAGATCAGAAATCACTATTCCATTGATCGTACCACAATCTTCGTCATAAATCACAACATCCTGCGCTACATCAACTAATCGCCGAGTCAGATAACCAGCATCAGCTGTTTTTAAAGCTGTATCAGCCAAACCTTTTCGTGCACCATGAGTAGAAATAAAATATTCCAACACAGACAAACCTTCTTTAAAATTAGAAGTTATAGGTGATTCAATAATATCGCCCTTACCTCCAGACATCGATTTTTTAGGCTTAGCCATCAAACCACGCATTCCGGCAAGCTGCTTAATCTGATCCTGACTGCCTCTAGCTCCTGAATCTGCCATCATATATACTGGGTTAAACCCTTGATCAACTTCCTTGAGGTTTTCCATCATTTTAGTTGCAACACTGTTAGTAGCATGTGTCCAGATATCTATGATTTTATTATATCTTTCACCCTCGGTTAGGATATGACGATCAAATTTACTTTGAATCGAAGCCACTTCTTTTGATGCTGTTTCAATAATTTCATCTTTTTGGTCAGGAATTAAAATATCACTAATTGAGATCGAGGTACCGCTTTTTGTCGCAATTTTAAAACCCAAATCTTTTAATTTATCTAAAAAATCTACAGTTTTATAATTACCAGCGAGCAAATAGGCATCATTTACAATTTTCTGAAGAGATTTCTTATCAATGATACCATTAAAGTACTCGAGCTCTTCAGGCATAATTGCATTAAAAATTACACGGCCTACCGTTGTTTCCTTAAGCCAATTACCTTTGTGTCGAACGTTGATGATTGCATTCATATCAACAACTTTATTTTCATAAGCCAAAATTACTTCTTCAAATGATCCAAAACTCTTTCCTTCACCTTTAGCATCTTTACGAGGGCGAGTTAAGTAATGACAACCAAGTACCATGTCCTGAGAAGGAATTGCTATAGGTTTACCATTTGCCGGATGTAAAATATTATGACTAGAGAGCATTAGAACACGCGCTTCCAATTGTGATTGTATTGCAAGTGGGACATGAACAGCCATCTGATCGCCATCAAAATCCGCATTAAACGCCGCACAAACTAATGGATGAATTCTGATTGCTTTACCATTTACTAATACCGGTTGAAAAGCCTGAACACCCAATCGATGTAGCGTTGGAGCACGGTTTAATAAAATAGGATGATCCTTAACTACATATTCAAGCACTTTAAAAACAATAGGATCACTATTTTCAATCATTAGTTTGGCACCTCGAGGAGTTGTTGCATATCCTCTCTTGATGAGCTCATGGATCATATGAGGCTTAAACAATTCCAAACCCATTTGCTTAGGTAATCCACATTCATTCAGCTTTAATTCTGGCCCTACAACAATAACAGAACGCCCTGAATAATCTACTCGTTTACCAAGCAGATTTTGTCTAAAACGTCCTGTTTTACCTCTGAGCATATCAGAAATCGATTTCAACGGACGACGAGTGCCGGATCGGATTGCTGTTTTTCTTCTGTTATTATCAAAAATCGCATCAACAGATTCTTGAAGCATACGTTTTTCATTACGTAAAATGACATCTGGAGCTTTGATTTCCATCAACTGTTTCAAACGATTATTACGAATTACTATCCTTCTATAAAGATCATTTAAATCACTAGCCGCAAAACGGCCACCATCAAGAGGAACGAGAGGTCGAAGCTCAGGGGGCATAACGGGTAATACAGAAATAACCATCCATTCAGGTTTATTAACTTTTTTCTTTTCAGGTGTGGGTAAAAATGCTTTAGCTACTTTTAATCTTTTGAGAGCATCTTCCTTTTTTTGTTTTGACTTAGACGTATTGATGGTTTCAATCAAAGCATTCTTCAATTCGATCATATTTAATCTGGATAGCATTTCCCGAAGAGCTTCTCCACCCATTGAAGCATAGAAAAAGTCATCATTATCACGTTCTTCTTCTGTCGCTGCATAAAAACCATACTTAGTGTCCAACTCAAGAAATTCGTCTTCATCTATAAGCTCCTTCATTTCTCGACCGCTAGCACCCGGTTCAATAATAACATAAACTTCATAGTAAATAATGCGTTCAAGATTTTTTGTGCTTAATCCAAGTAAATAACTCAACTTACTTGGGATCGAACGTAAATACCAAATATGAATGACGGGAACGGCCAAAGTTATATGACCCATCCGTTCACGACGCACACGTTTACGAGTTACTTCTACTCCGCATCGATCGCAAATGATTCCACGATAACGAATACCTTTATATTTACCACAATGGCATTCATAATCTTTAACAGGCCCAAATATCTTTTCACAAAAAAGACCGTCTTTTTCCGGCTTGTATGATCGGTAATTGATTGTTTCTGGTTTTAACACTTCACCATAAGATCTCGTCAGAATCATTTCTGGCGATGCCAAGCTAATAGTGATAGAGTGATAATCTTTCGAAGTATCTATTTTTGTAGATTGAATGAATGTCAAAACTTCATCCTCCCTTTATTCAAGTTCAATATCTAGACCAAGACCTTGCAGCTCTTTGATCAACACACTAAATGATTCCGGTGAACCAAATTTCGGTAAATCCTCACCTCTCACGATTGCATTATACACTTTTGATCTTCCTTCAACATCATCAGATTTAACTGTTAATATTTCTTGAAGTGTACTTGCAGCACCGTAAGCTTCTAATGCCCAACATTCCATTTCACCAAACCTCTGTCCACCAAATTGAGCCTTACCACCCAATGGCTGTTGAGTTATTAATGAATATGGACCTGTCGAACGTGCATGCATTTTATCTTCTACCATATGACTCAATTTCATCATATAGATCATGCCAACTGTGATTGGATTATCAAATTTCTCACCCGTTCGACCATCTATCAATGTTGTTTTACCTGTAATAGGTAAATTGGCTTTTTTCAATTCATCTATAATCTGATCAGGTGTGGCTCCATCAAATACAGGTGTTTCATATTTGCATCCTAATACCGAGCCAGCCCAGCCCAACATCGTTTCATACAATTGACCAAGGTTCATACGAGATGGCACACCTAATGGATTCAAAGCTATATCAATAGGAGTTCCATCTTCCATAAATGGCATATCTTCTTCGGGAACGATTATTGCAACCACACCTTTATTTCCATGACGACCAGCCATTTTATCACCAACCTGAATTTTACGCTTATTAGCAATATATACTTTAGCAAGCTGTAAAATTCCGGGTTGCAGTTCATCTCCAATACGCAGTTTAAAAACTTCTCTTTCAAGATAATCTTCGATTGCTTGCCATTCTTTACGATATGAGCGCCATACTGTTTTGATTTTCTTCCAAAATTCTTTGTCTTCTACCCAAGGAGCATCATGAGCAAAACGTTCTAAATCATAGGTCTTAATACGCTTGATAGTCAATTTTGTAGATTTTTTGATAAGTGTCTTTCCAGTAGATCTGTCACGGATACCGCTAGAAATTTGACCCTTCAGAAGCGTAAACAGTTTTTCATCACGCTCTTTTTTGAGAGACTGTTTTTTAGCCATAGTCTCTCTCTGATAATTAATAGTTGCTTCTCTCAATTCCTTTTTTGAAATTTTCTTTTTCTTTTCAAAAAGTTTTGTATTAATCACAACACCTTTAATACCAGGTTCAGCTGTTTTTGAAGCATCTTTTACTTCGCCTGCTTTTTCACCAAAAATTGCCCGGAGAAGCTTTTCTTCAGGGGTCGGATCCGTTTCACCTTTTGGCGTCACTTTTCCAATTAGAATGTCACCCTGCTTGACCTTTGCTCCAATTCGAATAATACCACGCTCATCCAGTTGCCGCGTAGCGTCTTCACTCACATTTGGAATTTCTCCAGTCAACTCTTCTTCACCGCGCTTCGTATCTCTTACTTCTAATTCAATTTCATTAACATGGAGACTGCTGAAAACATCATTTTTAACCAAACGCTCACTAATAACAATAGCATCTTCAAAATTATATCCACGCCATGGCATAAAAGCAACCAATATATTTTGGCCAAGGGCCAATTCACCTTCATTGCTTGAAGCACCATCCGCGATAACATCACCCGCTTTTATTCTTTGCTTTACGCGTACAAGGGGGCGTTGATTTTGGCATGTATTTTGATTTGTTCGTTGATATTTTCTTAAAGGAATCTCCACAATATTCGTATGCTCTGTTAATGCCAATTCATCCGGAACTTCACTTGAGCGAATTAATATTCTCTCTGCATCAACATAGTCAACGACTCCAGAAACAGGAGAAACAACAGCTGTCCGAGAGTCCTTTGCAACTTTAGCCTCCAAACCTGTTCCAACAATTGGAGCGTGAGGCATCATTAACGGAACAGATTGACGTTGCATATTTGAACCCATCAAAGCTCTATTAGCATCATCATGTTCTAGGAATGGTATTAAAGCAGCAGCAACACTTAGGATTTGGTTGGGGGCAACATCCATGTAATTAACATCCGTAGGATGAACAACTGGAAAATCACCACGAATCCGAGCACGAACAAATTCATCCATCAATTTGCCCTCTTTGTTCATTTTTGCATTCGATTGTGCAATCATGACCCGATCTTCATCATCTGCTGATAAATATTTAACTTTTCTTGAACCAAAAGAATCCTTCCCTTTTTTGGTTAGAACACGATAAGGCGCCTCAATGAAGCCATGTTTGTTCACAATCGCAAATAAAGCCAATGAAGAAATTAGACCAATGTTTGGTCCTTCAGGAGTTTCAATGGGACATAATCGACCATAATGTGTATAGTGAACATCTCGTACTTCAAATCCGGCTCTTTCTCTTGTTAAACCACCAGGCCCAAGGGCAGAAATACGTCGTTTATGAGTAATTTCAGCCAATGGGTTTGTTTGATCTCCAAACTGTGATAATTGACTTGTACCAAAAAAGGTATTTATAACCGTAGTAACAACACGCGAATTAATCAAATCTTGGGGAGTAATAGACTCTTGCTCACGCAAATTCATTCTTTCGTAAATCGTACGTAACATTCGACTCAATGCAACACTAAATTGATTCGTAAGCTGTTCACCTATAGTTTTAACTCGCCGATTACCTAAATGATCAATATCGTCAGGACCACGTTCGCCTTTGCGCATTTCCACTAAAAATTTTAATACTTGGATAATATCATTCATGGTCAAAACTGTGTTTTCTACTGGAACATCGAGGTTGAACTGCTGATTTAATCGGTAACGACCTACTTCACCTAGATCATATTTTTTAGGACTAAAGAAAATTCTTTCAATGAATTTTTGAGCTGTTTCAAGATTAGGCGGATCACCGGAACGTAATAATTGATACACAACGCTCAAGGCCTGCTCCGTATTTTGAGTAGGGTCTTTCCCCATAGTATTTAAAAGGAGCATAGCAGAAAAATCTTTATTACCATCCACAACTTCAATGGATTTGATACCCGCTTCTTTCAATGTATCTACGACTTCTTGATTAACTTCTGTTCCGCCTTCAAAGAAAATTTCCCCTGTCAACTCATCAACAATATCCTCTACTAAAGTATGACCAAATGAGCTTTCGATTTTTTTATCAGATAAGCCAAATGATTTAACAGAACCAAATGCTTCAAAAATATCACGATTTGTAGAATAGCCAAGTGCACGCAATAGCATTGTCACTGGAAATTTTCTCCGACGATCAATAATTGCGAATAAACAATCGTTAATATCAGTCGTGAAGTCTACCCAAGAACCACGAAAAGGAATAATTCTAGCTTGGAAAAGCTTCGTACCGTTAGGGTGAATATTTTCGTCAAAAAATACACCAGGTGAACGCTGCAATTGTGACACGATAACTCGCTCAGCACCATTGATGACAAAGGTTCCTTTGTCAGTCATATAAGGAATATTACCGAAGTACACTTCCTGTTCAATACTTTGAGCAAATTTGCTTTTGTCTTCTTCATCCGTAATATGAAGGACAAGACGTACTTTTAAAGGCACAGAATATGTAACACCTCTATCAATACACTCTTCAGGTGTATATTTTGGTTGGCCTAAAAAATAATTACTGTATTCAAGTACATAATTGCGATGTGTATCTTCCAGAGGAAATACATTCCTGAAAACACTTTCAAGTCCAATTAAACTTCTTTCATCTTCAGCAACATTTTCCTGTAAAAACTCCTGAAAAGAATCTTTTTGTAGTGACAGTAAATCTGGCATATCAATAAAAGAATTTATTTGCGAAAATGAAATACGATCAGACGTACGTTTAGTTGTGGCTCCCAATTAAGCCTCCTTTGTTAAAATTGAAGAAACGATGGTTTTGCTAATGTCTATTTGAATTATTTCAATTCGACAGTGGCGCCAGCTTCTTCCAGCTTGGCTTTCAATTCATCAGCTTCAGCTTGAGGAACACCTTCCTTTACAGCTTTGGGAGCAGCATCAACCAATTCCTTGGCTTCTTTCAATCCCAACTCTGTTACAGCACGAACAACTTTAATAACACTTATTTTTGATTGACCTACTTCAGTAATAACCACATCAAAGGCATCTTTAACTTCAGTAGCACCAGCATCACCAGCTGCAGGCGCAGCGGCGGCAACGGCTACCGGAGCGGCAACAGTGACACCGAATTTTTCTTCAATATCAGAAATTAATTCTGATATTTCAACCATGTTAGCAGTTTCGAGATAATTTAATACATCAGCTCTTTTGACTTCAGCCATGTTTTTTACTCCTTCATTTAATATTAAGATTTCTGTTCTTTTAAACTATTTAACACATTAGCCACATTTGTAAGCGGCGCACTTAAAGTATTTGCTAATTTTACCATTGGGCTCTGTAATAAAGCAGCCAGCATGGATAACAATTCTGGTTTACTGGGCATATTAGCTAATCGTTTGAACTCTGAACCATCGAGGACAATTCCTTCAAACAAAATCCCTTTTACTTCAGGTTTATCATGTTCTTTCATGAAAGATTTAATAACTTTTGCTGGGCTTGTTGGCTCATCGTAAGAAATTGCAATTGCCGTAGGACCCTTTAAAAACTCATCTAATCCTTCAATTTTATTTTCTTTTGCTGCAATTTTAAGTAACGTGTTTTTGGCAACAGTATACTCAACATCAGCATGAAAAAACTTGTTTCGTAATTCAGTAATACTACCTACATCCAAACCAATATAGTCCGTGAAATAAATTGCTTTTGCACGGTTTAGCTTTTCGCTTAATTCTGTTACTGCTTCAATATTTTTTGTACTTGGCATTTCTTTACCTTATAGTTGCTAAATCAATTTTAATTCCAGGCCCCATAGTTGAGGACAAGGTCATTTTCTTCAAATAAGTTCCCTTGACTGAAGAAGGACGCGCTTTAATAACTGTATCATATATAACAAGTATATTTTCTAAAATCTGTTCAGCACCAAATGATGCTTTACCACAAATTGTATGAATTATTCCATCTTTATCAACGCGTAATTCAACTTTACCAGCTTTTATTTCTTTAACAGCCTTTCCCACATCCATTGTGACAGTTCCGCTTTTTGGATTTGGCATTAATCCTTTAGGACCTAAAATCTTACCCAGCTTTCCCAAATCAGCCATCATATCAGGAGTTGCGACTATTTTATCAATATCGGCCCAGCCACCTTTTATTTTAACTAGAAAATCATCATTTCCAACATAGTCTGCGCCTGCATCTTTCGCTTCTTTTTCTTTAGGACCGCGAGTCAATACCAACACCTTAACTTCCTTGCCTGTTCCATTAGGAAGACTTGTTGTGACACGGATATTCTCTTCAGCATGGCGAGGATCCACACTTAAATTTATAGCCAAATCAATTGTTTCATCAAATTTGGCATATTTTAATTTATCAATAAGCTGCATTGCATTATCCAATGAATATTCTTTCATTCCATCAAAATGCTGTTCAATAGATTTTTTTTGTTTAGATTTTTTCATGCTTATTGAACCTCCAGACCCATACTACGCGCAGTGCCTCGAATCATTTCCATTGCTTGCTCTATAGTATTTGCATTGAGATCATTCATTTTAATTTCAGCGATATCTTTTAAATCTTGATCAGAAACTTTTCCTACCTTATTCCTATTAGGTTCAGCAGATCCTTTATCAATTTTTGCCGCTTTTTTTAATAATACTGCCGCTGGAGGCGTTTTAGTAATAAATGTAAAACTACGATCAGCAAATACAGTTATCTCTACAGGAATAATCATTCCCGGCTGATCCTGTGTATTCGCATTAAATGCTTTACAGAATTCCATAATATTCACACCATGCTGTCCTAAAGCCGGACCTACAGGTGGCGCAGGATTAGCCTGCCCTGCTGGAATCTGTAACTTGATAAATCCTATTTCTTTTTTTGCCATTGTAGACAGTCCCTACTTTTCAAGTTCAACTTGTAAATAATTCAATTCTACCGGAGTTGGTCGACCAAAAATGCTCACAGATACTTTCAATTTTTGCTTATCATCATTTACTTCTTGTACATATCCATTGAATTCAACAAACGGACCATCCGTGACTTTAACATGATCCCCAACACGGTAAAGAGTTTTTATCACTTCCCTGGCCTCGCCACTTTCTACAACGCCAATGATGCGATTAATTTCATCTGTCTTAATTGGATCAGGATGTCCTTGAGGACCAACAAATCTCATTACTCCAGTAATATTTTCAACCAAATATCGAGATTCTTTATTCATATCCATTTGAATCAACAAGTAACCTGGAAAGAAAACTTTATTTCGAATTTTCTTTTTACCGTCTTTCATTTCAATAATATTTTCAGAAGGAACAAGAATATCTATCACTTGTTCTTCAAAACCATTTGAAGAAACCTCGTAAAGAATATTCTCGCGAATTTTTCTTTCTTTACCGGAAATGACTCTTATTGTATACCATTCCATAATTAGATAATCACGTTCAATATTCGAGAGAAAATAATATCAATAAAAAACAAGAAGACACCAATCAGCAACGCAACAGATATAACAACATAGGTAGATCCTTTTAATTCATCCCATGTTGGCCAGGAAACTTTACCCATTTCAAACTGAACATCGCTGAAAAATTGACGTGTTTTCTTAATCATATTATTTTATGAATAGCATAAGCTATCTTTGCAGGAGTGGCAGGAATTGAACCCGCAACCCCCGGTTTTGGAGACCGGTGCTCTACCAATTGAGCTACACTCCTATTTGTGATTGAATATTTCACTATAAACCGGACGTGTTATTTCGTCTCTTTGAAGATTACATGTTTTCTTATTACAGGATCGTATTTTTTAAATTCAACACGATCTGGGTGCAATCGTCTACTTTTTGTAATAGTATAACGATAACCAGTACCAGCTGTGCTTTCTATTTGAATAATATCTCTTTTACTGTTTCCAGCCATAATTTACTCAACAATCTCCGTTACAACACCAGCACCGACAGTACGCCCGCCCTCACGTATTGCAAAGCGAAGCTCTGTGTCCATTGCAATCGATGTAATCAAGGATATATCCACAACAATATTATCACCTGGCATTACCATTTCCGTTCCCTCCGGCAATGTCACAATTCCCGTTACATCTGTTGTCCTAAAATAAAACTGAGGACGATATCCATTGAAAAATGGTGTATGACGTCCGCCCTCTTCCTTCTTCAATACATATACATTCGCCTTAAACTTGGTGTGCGGTGTAATGGATCCTGGTATAGCCAATACCATACCGCGTTTCAATTCTTCCTTATCTATACCTCGCAACAAAAGACCTGCATTGTCACCTGCCCGACCTTCATCTAATAACTTACGGAACATCTCCACACCGGTAACAACTGTCTTCTTTTGCTCACCCATACCGATCATTTCAACTTCATCGCCTACTTTGATAATTCCACGTTCAATACGACCCGTAGCTACCGTACCACGACCTGTAATTGAAAATACATCTTCCACGGGCATTAAAAAGGGCCTGTCTACATCACGCTTCGGTTCTGGAATAAAACTGTCACATGCTTCCATAAGCTCTACTATACACGCATTCGCTTCATCATCGCCCGGATTATTCAATGCATGTAATGCACTGCCCTTGATAATAGGGGTATCATCACCTGGAAACTCATACTCATTAAGCAAATCTCTTAATTCCATCTCTACCAACTCTATAAGCTCCGGATCATCCACCTGATCCGTCTTATTCATAAATACTACCATACTGGGCACATTCACCTGGCGGGCCAGCAAAACATGCTCTCTCGTTTGAGGCATAGGACCATCCGCTGCACTGACAACCAGAATCGCTCCATCCATCTGGGCGGCTCCGGTTATCATGTTCTTTATATAATCCGCGTGTCCAGGACAGTCTACATGGGCATAATGACGGTTCTCTGTCTCATACTCCACATGGGCCGTCTGAATCGTAATTCCACGCTCACGCTCCTCAGGAGCGTTATCAATACTATCAAAAGATCGCACCTCTGCCATCCCACGGGCTGATTGTACCAACGTTATCGCTGCCGTCAACGTCGTCTTTCCATGATCTACATGACCTATCGTGCCAATGTTTACATGGGGCTTAGTTCGTTCAAATTTTTCTTTAGACATCTTTCGATCTCCTTATTTTTATTTATTTATTCATCCACTGCTTCACTTTGAGCCTACGACCGGACTTGAACCGGTGACCTCTTCCTTACCAAGGAAGTGCTCTACCGACTGAGCTACGTAGGCATTCATTAGCCCACGCTTATTAGTCGCTTCAGCATCAGCCTGCTTGAGCGGGCGACGAGATTCGAACTCGCGACCCTCAGCTTGGAAGGCTGATGCTCTACCAGCTGAGCTACACCCGCATTAATTGTGGGGAGAGAAGGATTCGAACCTCCGTAGGCGTACGCCGGCAGATTTACAGTCTGCTGCCATTGACCGCTCGGCCATCTCCCCAACAGACTATTTTCATTTTTAAAAAGCGTGAGCCACCGAAGGGACTCGAACCCCCGACCGACTGATTACAAATCAGTTGCTCTACCAGCTGAGCTACGGTGGCATGCCGGGTTTTCTTATTTTTTCGAACCATCTGAATCGGGCAAACCTGACCGTCGAGAAATCAATTAATAATGATTAGGCGAAAATCAGGAAATGCAAAGCCTTCAAAATTAGATATAATAAAGGATACCTTGCAATAGTCTTTTATAAGATAATTGAAAAAATATAATTACTTTTAATTAATAAACTAAAACTTACTTTTTATAATTTATATAGGAAGACACTTATAACCATCGTGAGTATCTTCTATTATCCATCCTTTTTCCTTTATTTTATCTCTCAATGAATCAGACAATTCCCATTGTTTTTCTTTGCGAGCTTTTTCTCTTAAAACTATTAATTTAGAAATGCTCTCTGGTATTATTACTTTATCAACCAACAATGCAAATATTTTATCTGCTTGTTTAATAAAATTCAATCCCATAGATGCTTCACTTTTAGATAATTCATTTTTTGAAATTTTCCGATTAACTTTTCTTAAATAATTAAATAATATCCCTAAAGCTTTTGGAGTATTTAAATCATCCGATAAGGATTCAATGAATTTATTGTATTCTTCTGGCAATGAATCACTTTCAATTGATCTCTCATTTAATTTCTCAAATACATCATTAATCCGATGAACTGCTTTTTTAGCATCTTCTAGCTTATTAATTGAAAAAGAAAGTTTAGATCTATACTGACTACTTATTAGTGCATATCTTAAACTTTCAGCTGAATATCCATCATTTAATAGTTCAGGTATTGTTTTAATATTACCTAAAGATTTACTCATTTTTTCATCTGCCATATTTAAATGCTCGCTGTGCATCCAAATATTAACAAAATCAGTTTCTAAAGCAGCACAGGATTGAGCGATCTCATTTTCATGGTGGGGAAATATATTATCAACTCCCCCACAATGAATATCAAAATGATCACTTAAATACTTTGTTGACATGACTGAACATTCCAGATGCCATCCGGGCCTTCCCTTTCCCCAGGGTGAATTCCATGATATATCACCATCTTCTTTTTTCCACGATTTCCATAATACAAAATCCTGAATATTATCTTTAGTATATTCATCTGAAGCAACTCTATCCGTTTGTTTTTGACTGCTCATATCCAAATTAGCTAGCTTTCCGTAATTCGCGAATGAATTTATTGAAAAATAGACAGAACCATCATCTGTTACATAGGCATTTCTCTTTTCAATTAGAGTTGTAGTCATAGCAATCATTTCTTGAATATGATCTGTTGCTGCCGGATATTTATTTGCTGGTAATATTTTTAATGTGTTCATGTCCTCTATAAATTCTGAAGTGTATTTTGATGTTATTTCCCGCAGGTTTTTATTTTCTTCATTTGCCTTTTTAATTGTCTTATCATCAATGTCGGTAATGTTCATTACATGATTCACTTTATAACCCACTAATATCAAAACACGTTTTAGTATATCCTCAAAAATAAATGTACGGAAATTTCCAATGTGGGACCTTTTATACACTGTAGGTCCGCATGTATAAATGGATACTTCACCCGGTTTAATTGGATTTAATTTTTCCTTTTTTCTAGTAAGTGTATTATAGAATTGAATGACCATTACTTTGCTAATGCCTGTTGAATTATTGAATCTATTAAATCTTCAAAAGAAATACCACTTGTCTTGGCAGCTTTTGGCACTAAACTAGTATCTGTCATTCCTGGAAGTGTATTTAATTCCAAAAACCAATGCAGATTATTATGATCCAAGCGAAAATCAACTCGACCATAATGCCGGCATTTTAATAATTTATATACATTTAAAGCAGTTTCCTGAATCTTTTTTGTTAACCCTTCATCTAATACAGCCGGACAAATATATTCCGTCATTCCTTCTGTATACTTGCATTCATAATCATATAAATTATGTTTTGGTATAATTTCTATGATTGGCAATATTTCATTACCAACAATTGATACTGTTATTTCTTTACCGCTAATAAATTTTTCAATGAGTATTTCATTATCATATTTGAAAGCGTCAATTAAGGCCGCATCAAAAGAATTTTCATCTTGTACAATAGTCAGACCTATAGTACTTCCCTGGCTATTCGGTTTTACAACACATGGATATTCAAAATCTTTCTTATCAACAAGTTGTCCTTTTCTAATCCTTTTCCATTTGGGAGTTTTAATTCCAACATCTTCAGCTAATAATTTACTAATATGTTTATCCATGCTCATTGCTGAAGACAATGCATTAGAACCGGTATAACGGATGCCAATACTTTCAAACATGCCCTGAATTTGGCCATTTTCGCCCATTCCTCCATGAAGAGCAATTAAAACAATATCCACTCGTTTTAACGCATCAATATGACTTAAAACATCATCTTCAAATTCAATTGGAATTGTTTTATATCCGAGCGTTTTGCATGCAGATAACATTGCCTTACCTGTTTTTAATGATACGTCCCTTTCAGATGACGGGCCTCCCATTAATACGGCAATTTTAGTGCTCATGATGTAATTAACTCTGCCCCCACTAATAGATTTTCTACAACGAAATTTGGCGTAAGATTTTTATTCAATTTTTGCAGTGTTTCCGGCCCTTTCCCTGTCAATACAAGCATTGTATCCATACCCAATTTAGCGCCAACTTCTATATCTGAACCCGCATCACCCACCATCAATGAACTTTGCAGATCTATATCAAAATCTGATGACGCTTCATTAAACATTCCAATTCCAGGTTTACGATATTCTGTTGCGTTGTCTGGATGATCTGGACAATAATAAATATCAACTAATTCCAATTTATTTTCTGTAAATGTCTTGCGGATAAAGTCATGGATTTCATTCAATCTTAATTCATCGATTAAGTTCCGTCCGATTCCTGATTGATTGCTTATAATGCAAAATCGTTTACAGCAATTAGACATTTTTTTCAGCGCATCCAGTGTAAATAGAAAAAACTGAAAATCCTTCAAATCACTAATATATCCAGGATCAGGGTTTAAGGTACCATCCCGGTCAAGAAAAATTGTGTCGTAATTTTTCATGCAATTATTTCTTTCGATTTAACATCTTTAAAATGGATTGAACTGCGGAGGAAATACACAAAACCAATAATGACCAATGGAACGAACCCAACTGCATGAATAAGCACAGAAAAAGCTTGAGATTCTGTTAAACCGGCATTAAATATATTCACTAAAACATACACAGCTGCTGCATGATATGTCCCAACAAACCCCGGAGCCGAAGGAACTGAAATTGCCAATGTCGTTGCGATTAAAACAATACCGGTTGCAAACCATGTTAATTCTATCCCAGTCGCAATGACAATAAGTGCAGTACTCATATAATATAAAATCCACAAAACTACCGTCAGCACAATAAGTTGACCAGTATGTTTCGTATCTCTTATTGAGATTAAACCTTCAAATACTTGTTGTATACTTTTCAACAATTTTTTCCTTGAAGGTTTTTCAAATATTTTCCAATGAACTACTTTATCATGAAATTTTGAGTGACTTTTACCTAACCATAAAATGAATAATAGACCTCCGAGTGTAAGTATCAGAAGGCCCACTAATATATTACCGCTCCTCTCCATTAAAGGAGTAAAAAACGCAAAAAATATCATCAAAGCTACTAAACCAATCATATCAAACAATCGTTCTAATATAATAGTCCCAAATGCAGCCGAAGCTGTTATATATCTGGATTGAGAAATGGCGTAGGCACGTAATAACTCTCCCAACCTGAAAGGTAAAACACCATTTCCAAAATAACCGATCATGGTTGAACTGAATAAAGGATTAAATGTAAATACATGAATTGGGTTTAATATTAGCTGCCATCTATATGCACGTAATGCAACGCTTATCACCATAATAATCATTGATAAAAATACATACGACATATGGGTATGTGATAAATTTTCCATCAGATCCTTGAAATTCATTTCACGAAATGCATACCAGAGGCCGGCAGCACTAATTAAAATTCCAATTGTTAATTTTAGATTTTTATTCACGTAAATCGATCACTTCTACTGCTTCTTTTCCAAATGTAGAAAACGAGTAAAAACCTCTTAATATCTGCCAAGCTGACACCTTTAAACTAATCCAATTATCCTTATCATAATCAACATTCAAATTCTCAAAATGCCAATTTTCCTTATTTACAGAAATTGTCCCATTCATTTCGATCTCTTTCATTTCAAATGAAAACGTAATTAATCCACTTTCGTTCCGTTTATTTGAAATAGAAATTCCGGATAAATCACCTAAAATAATTGAAAAAATATCTCGATCTTCCGATAATCGTTCATCTATAATAAGCTGTTTAGTTAACTTATTTAATGTTTTGATAGTATTGCCTGAAATAAATATATCTTGTTCGCTGGATTCAATTAAATAACTTAATGAATCAATAAATGAAACGGATAAATTTGAATTATAGGTTTGCCCATATTGAAATTGATTTAATTCAACTTCGATTTTTTTCCATTTAAAAAACTCCAATCCTCTCTTTAAAGAATCAAGATCTGATGAAGGAGTTCCCTGTAAAAATGAAAACAACAATAGCCCGTAAATAGGCAAACGGAACCGCATAACTTTAATCTTCTAAATGGAGCAAGTAAGTTTCATCCACCAAAACTTCACGAGCTTTACTACCGGTAAAGGGACCGACAACTGCAATCTGTTCCATCTGATCGATGAGTCGTGCTGCGCGCGAATATCCAACTTTTAGGCGACGTTGTATGAGTGATATAGACCCTTGCTGGTGAGTAACCACTAGACGAATAGCTTCATATAATAATTCATCTTTATCGCTGTCTACTCCTCCATCTATTCCATTACCATCAAGAAGCTGACCTTCACGAATACTGGGCAGAATTAATTCTGTAGCTTTTGGTTGATCTTGAATATGTTTCATAAGTGCTTCAATTTCTTCCAACGATAAAAATGCATTATGCAAACGAATCGGATCTGATGAACCAGATCCTAGATAAAGCATGTCACCTCTACCAATTAATTTTTCTGCACCCATCATATCAATTATAACACGGGAATCAATTTTACTAGCCACCTGGAAAGCAATTCTCGATGGAAAATTAGCTTTGATTAAACCAGTGATTACATCCACAGAAGGACGCTGTGTAGCTATAACTAAATGGATTCCCACAGCTCTTGCTAGTTGAGCCAGACGAGCAATAGGCGCTTCTACTTCACGGACATTCAGCATCATTAAATCCGCCAATTCATCCACGACTACAACAATGTAGGGCATGATTGGCTTACCGGTTTTCTTCAATTTTTTATTGTATTCATCAATGTTGCGCACAACAGCATCAGCGAGCACATCATATCGTCGGCCCATTTCTCTTTCAACAGCTCGTAATGCATAAACAGCATTTTCAACATTTGTAACTATCGGTTCATCTATATCGTCCATTGATAATAGATGATATCCTTCCAATGCACGATATAAAGACATTTCAACTTTTTTAGGATCTATAATAACAAACTTTAATTCATCGGGAGTGGCACTATATAACAAGCTGCAAATGATTGAATTTAAACAGACAGATTTCCCTGATCCTGTCGTTCCTGCAATAAGCAAATGAGGCATATCAGCTAAATCAAGAGTTGCGATTTCACCGGTTGTATTTTTTCCGATCGCTAAATTTAGTTTGGATTTAGAATTTGCAAATTTTTCTGAATTGATAACTGATTTAAAATACACAGTGGCGGGATTGCGATTTGGGATTTCTATTCCAACAGAAGATTTACCCGGAATGGGCGCTATTACTCGAACACGGCTGGCTTCCATTACTCTGGCAAGATCATCTGAAAGTTGGACAAATTTATTGACACGAACACCTTCATCTGGCTCTACTTCAAATAAGGTGATAATAGGCCCCGGACTTACATTAACGACCTTACCTTTAACACCAAATGTTAATAAGGATTGTGTTAAAAAATTTGCACGTTCGACTAGCTCATCGCGACTCATTGTATCAGACACTGTTACAGGAGAAGCTAATAAATCGGATGAGGGTAATTGGTATTCGCGCTTCGGCTGTTGTCTTTCGGACACTTCATCCAAATTAATTTCATCCTCTTCAACCATTTCACCCACTTCAATATTTTCATCTACATTTTCTTCAGGTAGCTCTGATTGTTCAGCAGGTATTTCTGATTGATCATCTTTTTCATCCTGAAGCGCTTCTACACTATTTTCAGCTTCATCCTTCTCTATAAATTTTTCTGGCTGCTCGTCACTTTCATCGGTTGAAATATATGATGGAGCAGGTGTCGCTCCGGCATAATTCGGAGTTTCATCTTCTTGCTCAATTTCTTCCCCAATAAGTTCATCTTCTTCCAGAGTAGGGAATGATTCTTCTTCCTCATGTTGAGCATCTATTTTATTCAGTAAATCCTGTGTATGTTTTCGTTTGGCTTCTTCAGTTGCTTCAATTTCTTTTTTTAGTTTTTGATCTTGTCGTTTATTCTTAAATGTGATGCCTAGTTTTTCTAAAGGTTCATATAAACTGAATTCAAAATAGCCGCGTATCATAACCAACCACAAAGCGATGAGCAAAATCGTCGTGCCGATTATTCCCAAAAAGCTATACATGAAATTGGCAAGATTTCCGCCAACAAGTCCGCTTGCAGTAAAGTCCAAACCTGAACGATCATGCAATCCAATTTCTACAAGGCCTATTGAAACAGATAAAAGTACACTAGCGCCAACAGCATAACCGGCAATTCGATTGAAAGATTTTAATTCTTTCTGACTGAAACACAACCAGCCCCAGATTAAACCCAATATGGGAAATAAAAATGAGGGATAGCCAAACAGAAACTTGATGAAGAAATATGAAAGGTATACTCCGAGAATTCCCAAAGGATTTTCAACTTGAACATTTTGAGAGATACCCGGATCTTCACTAGGATTGTATCCTATAAGGCTGATTAGCACCAACAACGAAGTTGTTAGGGTAAGAATACCAAGTATTTCTAGGCGTCTGTCTTTCAAAATAGCTGGGGATATTCCGTTTTCACGGTTCTGAACCAATCAACAAATTGGACAATTCCATCATAAAAATGAGTTGATGGAGAATAATCAAGTCGAGATTCTGCTCGAGATATATCAGCATATGTGCGCTGAACATCGCCGGAAGGAAGATCGTACTCATCAAGCACGGGTACTTTTCCGGTAACGTCACTGATTGTGGATACCAGATCAGCCAATTTTACAGGTTCAGAGTTTCCAAGGTTGTATATCATGAAATCATCGTTTGACTTCAACGCAGCAAGTATACCACCAATGATGTCATCAATGTAAGTATAATCTCGTGCTGTGGAACCATCGCCAAAAAAAGGCAATGGAGCGTCATTCAATAAAAGGCGAACAAATTTATGGATAGCCATCTCCGGCCGTTGGCGAGGGCCGTATACAGTAAAAAATCTTAAACAAATAGTTGGTATTTCATATAAGTGGGAATATGTAAAACAAAGTTCCTCGCCCATTTTTTTGGTCGTTCCGTATGGAGAAATTTGCTGATCCACCATATCCATTTCTGAAAATGGGATTTTATCATTATTTCCATACACTGATGAGGATGATGCAAAAATGAATTTTTGAATTTTATTCCTCTTCATTTCTTCCAATAGATTTTGAGTACCATTTATATTCACATCCGTATAATGCAAAGGATCATCCAAAGAAGGTCTAACACCTGCCATGGCAGCGAGATGAATGACAGTTTCAAATTTATATGAGGAAAAAACGTTACTCAAAAATGATCTGTCCCGTATATCACCTTTATGAAAAGAATAGCGTTTATAATCAAGATGACGTTTCTGATTAATTAATTTAATCTCTGGATTATAGAAATTATTCAAATTATCAACACAAACAACCTGGTTACGTTGACTCAATAATTTATCTATAAGATGTGATCCAATGAATCCACAACCGCCCGTTACTAAAATCGTACTCATAATTGGGACGACCCATTCTTATAAAAAGGGGGTTTTATTATAGTCGCTTTTTTCATAATACCTCTTATATCTAAATCCAGTGCCATTCCAACTTTATGTTTGCCGAACTGAACATAGCCCAAACCAATACCCTTCTGCAAAGATGGAGATTGTGTCCCACTTGTTACTTTACCTACTTTATTTCCATCAGCATAAATGGAATATCCTTTTCTTGGGACTGCTCTTTCATCCATCTTAAATGCAGTTAAATATCGAATGCGGTTTTCTTTTGCTAAAAGCAGAGAATTTTTTCCAATGAATTTATCTTTATTCAATTTTGTTATCCATCCTAACCCTGCTTCAATTGGATTGGTCGCATCATCAATATCATTACCATATAAGCAAAATTTCATTTCCATTCGAAGCGTATCTCTGCAGGCTAATCCGCACGGAGTGACATCACCCGAGTCCATAATGATATCCCATATTTGACCTATATCATCTTTATCAGCATAAATCTCAAAACCCAATTCACCGGTGTAACCAGTACGAGCGAAGGTTGCGTTAAAACCACCAATATTACTTTCTATGAACGTATAAAATGGAATATCTGTAAGATCTAATTCAACACAATTTTGCAAAATATTTCTCGAATCAGGACCTTGTAAAGCAATGAGGCCTGTTTCGGCACTGATATCAATTAGCTCCACATCGTCTCGTTTGTATTTTTTCAGCCAACTAAAGTCTTTTTCTAAATTAGACGAATTCACCACAAGCATATATTTGTCTGCATATTTATAAATTAATATATCATCAATAATTCCGCCGTTCTCATAGCACATTGCTGAATATTGAGCATCACCCACTGACATGCTTTTAACGTCATTGACAGTTATATAATTTAATAAATCTTCTGCCCCAACTCCACTCACTATTAATTCACCCATATGGCAAACATCAAAAATCCCGCAGGAATTGCGTACAGCCAAATGTTCTTGAATTATACCAGAGTATTGAATTGGCATCTGATAACCAGTGAAATCAACCATTCGAGCATTTAAAATGATATGTTTTTGGTATAGTGGCGTTTGCATCATTTATTCAATTGAATTCGTCTAATTATTTAAACGATTAATAAAGTGTGACAACATTCAAAGAGGTATTAAAGTTTAGTCAGCGCTTTCTTAATAATTGTTTCAATACTGCCGTTTAGATTCCCTGTTGCTTCCAATTCACGTATTGCGTGGTTTGCATGCCCTCTTTTATATCCCAATGCCATTAACCCAATAACGGCATCTTTTACCAACCCATCTTCTTCAGCATTCATAAAATCCATATTATCATCATCTTCATCTACATACTTTTCTTTTAATTCTACAATCATTCGCTTGGCAGTTTTGGGGCCGATACCGGAAATTGTAGTTAGTGATTTAACATCACCTGCAATAATGTTCTTTTTGAATTCAAGAGGATTCGACCCGGAAAGGATATTCATTGCCGATCGCGGACCAATACCGCTGATTGAATTCAGCAGGGTAAACATATTTCGTTCTTCAGCATTACCAAAACCATACAATTCCATTAAGTCTTCCCGAACATTAAAGTAGGTTAATAATTCTGCATCAAACCCTTTTTCTGGCAAAGCATTGTAGGTAGAAGCTGTTATGGATATTTTTAAACGGATGCCATTCATATCCAACACAACATGTGAAGGATCTTTATAAAACAGTAGCCCTTTTATAGAATCAATCATTGGACAAATCGATGTTGATTAATATAACACAGACCTACGGCCAAAGCATCTGAAGAGTCTAATGGCATCGGCGTTTCTTTTAACTTCAAAATATTTTTTACCATAAACTGTACTTGTTCTTTTGTCGCATTTCCATTGCCCACTACCGATTGCTTTACTTTCTTGGGTGCAAATTCCGTGCACGAAATATTATTCCTCGCCGCTGCTAATATGATAACCCCTCGAGCCTGTCCAAGCATGAGTGCAGATTTAAAATTTTTATGATAGAATGTATCTTCCACTGCTACAACATCTGGTGCAAATTCTTTTAATAATTTCATAGTTTCTTCATGTAGATAATTCAAGCGGTTAGCTAATGATTTCGTTTTAGGTGGTTTGATTATTCCATATCCATGGGCTTTAGCATTACGCTTATTGTAATCCAATATACCAAATCCGGTAACATTCATTCCAGGATCAAATCCAATAACACGCATTATTCTACCGAATCAAAATTTGTATACACAGCTTTAATATCATCATGATCTTCCAGCGCTTCCAATAACGTAATAACAGACTGCTCTTTATCGCTTTCGACATTATGTAAATTTTTAGGCACCATATCAATATTTGCTGATTCAATCTCGTATCCCTGTGAATCTAATGCATCACGTACAGACATTATTTCGGAGGAATCTGTTGATACAATAAAGACATTGTCAGCCGCTTCAATGTCTTCAGCTCCAGCTTCCAGAGCTGCTTCAAAAACAACGTCTTCTTCATACTCATTGGCTTTTAGTGTAATCTGCCCTTTCTTATCAAACATCCACGAAACAGATCCATTTTCACCCAAGTTTCCACCGTATTTGCTTATTAAATGACGAATTTCTGCAACTGTTCGTTGTTTATTATCCGTTAAGCATTCCATGAAAATGGCAACGCCAGCAGGGCCGTATCCTTCATAGCTAACTTCTTCATACGTCACACCCGGGAGTTCTCCCGTACCTTTTTTGATAGCGCGAGTAATATTGTCTGAAGGCATATTTGCAGATTTTGCATTGGATACAGCCTGTCGCAAACGAGGATTACTGTCAGCATCTCCTCCGCCTTCTCTGGCAGCAATTGTTATCTCTTTTATAATGGTTGTAAAAATCTTACCACGCTTGGCATCTGTGGCGGCTTTCTTGCGTTTGATGGTAGCCCACTTACTATGACCGGACATATATCCCCTGAACTTTAGTTAAAATTGAATTAAAAATTACGTCGTTTCAAGTTATAAATGGAATGAGGAATTAGATCAAAATTAGAAATTTGGATTAGGAAAACGTATTACACCTTACTTTTTACTCATAAAATTTTTACTTCATCCGTATCGTCATCCCCGTACGCTGGGGAGTTATTCGCGTGCGGATAACCCAAGCTGAACGGTAACCCATATTTTGTAATTTTTTGCGCATTTTGTCAGCATCTTCACGGACAACGTAATCACCGATTCGCACTTTATAATTGGGCGTTTCATAGACGACATAAGCTGAATCTTTTAAAGAAGTGTTTAATAATTCACTCAAAGAATCCGCTCTTGTCATTGATTTTGACGCCAGAACCTGTACTCTGAATCCATCCGTAACCCAATGGACGGTATCAGCTGCAAGTATGGAGTCAAGCCCAGAGTCGCCGGATAAGACATTATTTATAATCACCGGCCATTTTGGCTGGACATCGCGGTGCTCATTTGGATCGAAAATCTTCTTTAAATTAGTATCCTGACTAAAACCAAAAGTAATTAATCCAAAGAAAAAAAGATTTTTAATAATTCCTCTGTGAGCTCTGTGGCTAACTATCATGATAAAGGCCGAATAGTATTCACAGGAATCCACCCTTTTTTACCATCGAGTAAAATGATTTCCACCCAATTATCCTGACTTTGGGTAATCTCTGCTTTTAATCCTTCATGAATCTTAAATACAATCATTTCATCCCGAACTGCCGGTACAGAATACACATTTACAGACGTTGAAACAATCACACCTTCTGGTTTTTCGGCTATGTCCCAATATTTATCCACGCAAATGCCATGAATTAAAATGGTTAAAATAACAAAAGTCATTTGCAGCTTGGCTGTTGTTTGTCCACCTAAAAATCTAAATTGTCCCAAAACATACACCAATCCAACTAATAGCAGAAAAACACTTCCCCGCATAAGCAGATCATTTATTGTTCTGGAATTCTTGTAAGCGTTATACCAATCAAGCAAAACAAAGCCATCTGGAAAATCAATGCGATCCTTTACGCGTGTATTGGTGATTTCCAAATTATGTTTAATATCTCGATTTCGCGGTTCAAACTGCAATCCCTTTTCATAAGCCCATACAGCATGCCCCACTTCACCCATACGGTAGTAAGAATTTCCCAGATTATAATACAAATCCGCATGCTCTACCGAATTCAGTAACCGCTCGTAACTTCGAGCTGCCTGGACATATTTTTCGTTATCAAAATAATAATTCCCCCGAACAAATAAACTATCCGCATTGGATGCAATGAGGTTAGAAAACAACAGTGCTAAATACAAAATTCTCATGCGTGGCTATCCACTTTTTTAAGCAATATTCCCGCCGTTCCGGCGATATCTTGATCTGTCATTATTCCGGGAGCATAACGTCCGGCATCGCAATCTTTTAATAGCTGTATCAAGTCCTCTAATTCTTCAGGTGGAATTATTCCACTTAATTCCTGTTCTACATAAAGTGGATCCATCTTATCTGTCTGCAGCTGCCACCGTTCTTTTAAATATGTATAAATCGTTGATGAAACATTCTCAATACTCGATTGCGTTTGGAGTGATTTCAACGCACGCTTCAATGCCCGATGAGACATGCGTTGTCCGGCGGTGGCAATGCGCTGCTGCTGATATCGCGTCAGTGTGACAGGAGCTAAAAACAGCCCGGCTGCTAAAATATAACTCGTCCACACCCAAATTGGAATTCCGCGGCTGCCTCGTTCCACCCATGTTGGAGATGAAGTAACATTATAATGAATATCCTGACCCAACAGTGCAATCTCTTCTTTGGTGAATCCTGATGTGCCTGATGTTAATTGATCTTTTGCCGGGGAAATATTCAATTCAACAGAACGGGAACTGATAGAATGAAATTGTTCATCCTTGGGACTAAAATAAGCTAATTCAATACGCGGTAAAAATACTCTTCCAGCCTGACGCGGAATAAGAATGTATTCCCATTTCATATTACCGGTGAATTGATCCCAAAGCTGTTTCTGTTTGAAAGATGCCGTAGGCGGAAACACTTCCATTGTCTCCGGAAAATTCAGCTTTGGCAAGCTGAACATATTTAAATTTCCAGTACCTTGTAATTCCACATAATACGTAACTGCTTCGTTAGCCTTAACTTTATCCGTATCAACAGAAGCAGTCAGCTTGAATTCCCCCACAGCGCCGGTGAAATTTGCCGGCTGCCCCGCAGGATATGGTTTTACACGAATTCTTCGCGCTTCAGTACGAAGTACTTTTTGTACTGTTTCATTGAAAAAGCTGTTAAAAAATGGATCGTCAAATACACTGCGTTGTCTTTTCCGCTTTTTCTGAAGTTGAACATTAACGCGTACTGTCATGGGTGATAATTCCAATTCACCTATTTTTGTGGGGAAAAGAGCCACTTTATATAATGTTGCAACATTATACACAACACCACTTATTGTTGTTTGGTTAAATCGTGGAGGCCGTGGCACCGATAATTCTTCTGTCCAAAAACCCACGCTTTCAGGATATTTAATGTCTTCCAGGCTCATCTGAACTCGGGTATACAGTTTATACGTAACTGTTACTTGTTCGCCTACATACACATCATCCTGATCAATCTCTGCCAACAAAAATAATTCATCTTTATTTACAACTTGCCCACTTTCTTTTACATTTATACGAATGGGCTTTGTTTTCAACTTTTTACCATCCACAGTCACAATTAAAGTGGGAATAGTTAATTGTCCTTTTTTATTAGGAACCAGCGTCCACGTAAGCGTTTTGCTTGAAGTGGCTTTTCCATTGATCCATTGGTAGCTGGTTTGCTGGGCAGGGCCACTGACAATAGTGAAATTTTTCTCCAATGGCGATAGGTTAATGCGGGGCAAATTATCCGCATCTTTGGCTTCGATTTTAAATGTGAAGGTCTCGTTCACCGCTAATTGATTTGCATCTACAGACGCTGTTACAGACTGTCCTGATACAATATGTAATAATAAAATGATTGGTACTAAAAGTCGCATTACCAATCTTTCTCCAATTTTTTGGAGCGTGCTTTGGCCATTTGTCGCTTTTGATTCACTTTCTCATCCTTTTTCAAGGCATCTAAAATAGCTTGGGCATTTTGTAAATCCTGCTGTTTTTCCCGATCTTCCTTATCTTGTTGCTGCTGCTGATCTTTCTCTTCCTGGGATTGTTCCTGTTGTTCTTGTTCTTGATCTTCCTTCTTTTCGCCGTTTTGATCTTGCTGCTGATCTTGATTCTGCTGTTGTTGCTGTTCCTGGTTTTCGTCGTTTTGGCCTTGCTGATTCTGTTGTTGTTGCTGCTGATATCGAATCATTTCATAATTGTGTTTTGCATCTTTATCCGTTGGATTTAATTCCAATGCTTTCCGATAAAAGGCCAATGCTTCTTCATTCTTCTGCTGGTATGCCATGGTATTGGCAATATTGTAATACGCCTTGGACTGCAATTCTTTATTGTCCGTTTCTAGTGCTCGTTGAAATGCATCTAACGCTCCCTGTAAATCCTGTTGTTGGAAGGCGGTGGTCCCCAGTCCAAATTGGGCGGCGGCATTTTCGTCCTTTTCTTCCAAAATGGATTCATAATATTTACGGGCGTTTTCATAATCTCCGCTCTGATAGGCTTTTAGTCCATCATCTTGTGCGATAAGTATTCCTGACAGTAAAATGATAATGACCTTATACAATCCGCCCCCTCCAGGTTGACCCTTCTTTTTTACGTGTGGGTAAGATCATACTCACACCCAGAAAAAGAAACGATAAGAATGCAAATGTTTGATATCGATCTTCAAATTCAGCATATACATGGGACTGGATGGTGCGTTTTTCCATGGTATCAATGGCAGTCATGATTTCTCGATGGCTTGCCGCTCGGTTGTCAAAACGGACAAAAACGCCATCACCGGCACGGGCAATGTCACGGAGCAAACCTTCGTTCAAAACAGACGTCACAAGTATTCCCTGTCGGTCCCGTTTATATTCCCGGGAACCATTTTTTTCGATGAGAGGAATCAGTGAGCCGGTTTCTGTACCTACACCAACCGTATGTATAATCATCCCCTGGCTACTGGCCGTTTCCGCCAAATCAATAGCTGTTCCTTCATGATCTTCACCATCGGTCACAAGAACAAATACCTTATAATGCTCACTTTCTTTAGTAAAAGCCGATAATCCAGTTTGAATGGCGGCACTCAAATCTGTTCCTTGAGTGGGGATTAATTTTGTGTCGATACCATCGAGAAATAATTGGGCAGCTTCATAATCGGTCGTGAGAGGTAAATATAAATGACTGGAACCGGCAAAGACCACCAACGCCACCCTGTCTCCTTTCAGCTTGCGGATCATCTGACTAATCTCGAACTTGGCTTTTTCCAGGCGATTGGGTTTTACATCTTCTGCATCCATACTTTGGGACACATCGATAGCAAAGACAAGATCGACACCTTTCCGTTCCACAGGTGCCAAACGGGTTCCGATCTGGGGTCCGGAAGCGGCAAACACGAGTAACATTAGCCCAACTACACCTAAACGCTTTTGCCAGCGAATTCGGCTGAAATCCACACGTTGAAACAGATTATCCTCGAGAGCACCATCACTTTTTGCAAAAACAGCTTTTGTTTTTCTGGCTCTGACTGTCCACGTTAGCCACATGAGCAAGAGTGGAACATAAAGCAATAATACTAATGGAAATCGAAAATGAATCACGTCCGCCTCCGAAAAACCGATCGGTCCAGCGTTTCATAACACAATCCCAGCATCATGGCGGGAATGAGCAGCCAACCGAAGAGTTCTTTGTATTGGGTATATTCCTTCACCTGGATTTCTGTTTTCTCCAATTCATCAATTTCATCATAAATATTTACCAGCATATTCTCATCGGTGGCCCGGAAATATTTTCCCCCGGTACGATCGGCAATAGCTCTCAACGTTTTTTCGTCAATCTCATTACGGATATAACCGCGATTGGGAATAAAAGACACAGACTGGTTTGTTCCAGCGCCGATGGTATAAATACGAATATCAAACTGGCTGGCCAGATCAGCGGCTGTGAGAGGATCTAATTCTCCTGCATTATTACTGCCGTCAGACAAAAGAATCATAACCTTGCTCTCTGCTTCGCTGAAGCGGAGACGATTGGTGGCATTAGCAATAGCCATGCCGATAGCAGTTCCGTCTACTTCTCTATCGGCAATGCGAACTTCTTTCAGCAAATTCTGCAATACATTCTTGTCCATTGTTAAGGGACATTGGATGAATGATTCACCAGCAAAGACCAGAAGTCCGATGCGGTCCTCTTCACGATTTTGAATGAAAGTCTTTGCTGTTCGCTTGACGGCTTCCAAACGGTTGGGATTAAAGTCCTCTGCCAGCATGGAACTGGATATATCCAGCACCAAAACCATATCCACAACCTGCACATTTTTTTCTTGAATACTTTCGACTGTTCTTGGGCGTGCAAGTGCTAATATAATTAATGATACAGTTATAACCTTAAGAATGTTAATAAGTTGATACTTGGCATTTCCTCGCTTTCGAAATGTTTCCGGAATTAACTGCAAAGACGAAACACGCATGCTTCCTTCATGTTTCCGCCCTTGTCGTTTTTGCCAAACGAAATAAGCCGGGACAAAGAGTAATCCCAACAGAACCCATGGATGTTCAAAAAATATCATATGTCCTTGTTATGCGTACCATTATGGAATTCTATACGCAAATAGTTTAAATTTGTTTCTAATCGTGAAAAACGGACGGATGCCCGTTAACTGACTTTAAATTATTGCTTTAGCTTTCGTCTTCAACAGAAGAAGCGGCATCTTCGATTTCCCGCTTCACTTCATCGGCGCCTGCTTTGAATTCCTTCGAAGCTTTACCCAATGAACGAGCCAGTTCCGGCAGTTTCTTGGCGCCGAAAAGCAGTAAAACAACCAGAAGAATGAGCAGTAATTCCCAATAACCAAAGGCTGCGTGTATTAATGTGTATTCCATAAAATTCTCCGCTTTTAGTAAATAGTGTACATGAAAGTTACAACGCTCATCGGAAATATCGCAGAAAGTAGTACGCACTGGCTAAACCGATGATACTGGTGAAATTTATCTTGAGTGAAAGACCGAATTTCAGGGTAAACATAATCAAGTCCAATACAATGACGCCGCTTTCATTGCCGACTAAACCGGCCAGATCAAACGTAACACTCGTCAGGAAAAAATCTTTAACAACACCTTCCGGAAGAATCCAGCCAAATAATTCACCTGTTAATGTGCCGGCCATGGCACCAACAAATAACGTAATTGCAATAAGTGTAATTGATCGTTTAGTCATTATTATGTATGGTAACCTCTTCTTCAAAACGGTCATGATCAATCATCCACTTTACGGTACTCCATACGATATAAAATGACATAAGAGGAAATAATACAATCCCTTTCCACAAAATGGCGCTGGTAATCACGACAACAACACCAATGAGTTGGAGCGTATTGGATTTTCCTTTCTTAAATGATAATAAAGGAAATTTTGAAAAGCGAACCGGACTCACCATCATAAAACCCAAAGCGACAATCATGGGCAAAGCAATCCGTGGATCACCCATATCGCCAAACATCTGGTGATTAAACAGCATATAACTGACAATGATAATCGCATTTACGGGTGTGGGTAAACCAGTAAAAAAGGATTTAGGATCATCTTCTTGGATAATATTGAACCGTGCCAATCGGATTGTACCGAATAATAAGGGTGTAAATGCGATTAAACCGCCAAATAAGGGCGGAAGTCCTTCAACATAAACAGTATAGATCAATAAGGAAGGAGCTGCACAAAAAGAGACTGTATCCGCAAAAGAATCGAACTCCACACCAAACTTAGAGGGAATACCCAACATGCGAGCCAACTTACCATCCGCAACGTCACATAATCCGGCAAACAAAATCAGCCAACCACCCCGAATGGGGTCGCCTTTGATCATCATTACAATTCCCATGAACCCTAAAAACATATTGATCACCGTGATGAGGTTGGGAATAAATCGACGCTTTTTACCTTTTTGATTCATTTTTATTTTGTTAGCTGACCGACAACGGTTTTGCCTCCCATTACTTTGTCGCCTACCTTCACATTGACTACAGAATTGAAAGGTACAATAAGATCGGTACGTGAGCCAAACATAATAAAGCCAAACCGTTCGCCCGGTTTAACCGCTGAACCCACTTCTGCATAGCAATGGATTCTACGAGCAATTAGACCTGCAATCTGTTTGATTTTAATTTTTACATTTCCCCGAGATAATACGACAATTGCCTGTTCGTTTACATCGCTGGCGCTATGATCAAACGCAGCTTTGAATTTACCTTTTTTATAATCCACACTTTCGACAATTCCGTCAACCGGCATTTTATTTGAATGCACATTAAATACATTTAGAAATATTGAAATTTGTTTAGCATTTCCCACCGCTTCATCTTCTATTTCTTTTATTAAAACAACTTTTCCGTCAGCAGGCGCAATAAGGAGATTATCACCTTGGGGAGTTATGCGATGGGGATCGCGGAAAAAATTAAGACTGAATACAAAGAAAATGCCGAATAGATAAAAACAAACTTTCAGTATTGATATTTCATAACAAAAGCCAGCAATACCACACAGGATTGACACAAGAAAAAGTCCAATTAGTATTTTTCTTCCTTCAGGAGCCACTATTTTACACGAGCCAAAATTAAATATTTTGTCAATGTTTTACCATCTCGATAAATTTTTAGTTTTATCTTATTCCCAGAACGTAAATCACTATCTTTAATAATCTTTAAAATGTCTCGGGATGTTTTGATATTCTGATCATTAACAGCTGAAATAATATCCCCAATTGCTACGCCCGCCTTCTGAGCATTACTCCCTTTTTCTATTTCCACAACTATAACTCCTTGAGAAAGCGGTACATCGAGATATTCTGCAATCTCTTCAGTTAATCTTTCCACAGATAATCCAGTGGAAAAACTGCGGTCTACTTTTCCGGATAATTTTAATTCTTCAGCTATATCTTTTGCTAAATTAATGGGAATGGCGAATCCGATACCGATAGACCCTTCAGTAAATTGCGAGGCCGTATAAATAAATGTATTGATACCAATTACTTCACCAAGACTATTCACCAACGGTCCTCCGCTATTTCCGCGATTGATAGCTGCATCCGTTTGAATCATATCCTTATAAATTTTTCCTGACTGAAACCCAAAATCCATACCCATAGCACTGATAATTCCGGCTGTTGCCGTGGGTTGCTTACTTATATCAAAAAGCCCAAATGGATTCCCAATGGCTATGGCCCATTCACCAATTATAAGGTCATCAGAATCCCCTAAAACTGCATACGGGAAATTGCGGCCGCTCAACTTTAATAAAGCTAAATCTGTAATAAAATCTGTTCCGACAATTTCTGCTTCAAATTCTTCTCCACCTGGGAGAGAAACTATCACTTCTGATGCATTCTCTATCACATGGAAGTTAGTTAGCACATAACCGTCGGGACTGATAACCACCCCGGAACCAGAACTACGAACTTCCCTTTTTCGAGTTCGTTCAGGAAAAAAGAAGTCAAAGAAAGGATCTCTGCCTCTATTGAAAGGAGTATACACATCCCGCAACTGCACAACGCTTATGGATGCAACGGCCGGTTCTACAGATTCAATAGCCCGAGTAATGGCTGTTTGACGGGTATCGTCCACACTCCACTGGCCATTGAGCAACGTTATTGCTAAAAGTAGACTAAAAAATATCCGCACCGGCATATTCCACTTTTTCTAAAAATAGCCCTTGAGCAGGTGACCGAAAAACCTGAACATCCTCCCGAGGATTATTTAACAATGTTTCAAATTCTGTTTTAGACATTTTATTCTTCGTGACATTTACCATTGTACCAACGAGGTAGCGTACCATATGATGCAAAAATCGATTGGCTGCAACTCTGTAATTTACCATTCCGCCGTCATTTGACCATTCAGATAAATAAAGTGTACAAATTCTGTTTTCGACTTCTGGATTGTATTTTGAAAATGAAGTAAAATCATGTTCACCAATGAGCGATTCTCCCAAAGCATTTAATTGATCTAAATTTAACGCTCCAGTTTGCCAAACAGAGTTACGATCCATTATATATCCATCCATCCGACAATGATAAATATAGTGTCGTTTGACAGCAGAAAATCGTGCATGAAAATCACCGGGCACAACCTCACATTTATTAATACGAATATCTCCCGGCAAATTGCCGTTCATAGCAGGAATAATATCACATGTGGCCATAGCTGTATCCCAATCAAAATGAGCAACCTGCTCCAAGGCGTGAACCCCGCTATCCGTTCGACCTGAACCAATGACATTAATTTTTTCACCTTTGCTAAGTGTGGTCAAAACACCTTCCAATACTTCCTGGATTGACCGATCGGACTTTTGTCTTTGCCAGCCATGATAGGCAGAACCATCGTATTGAATTTGAATTTTAAATCTGGGCAATGTTATGAAGTGTAAAAAATATAAATGATATAATCAGCAGCATGCTAAAATGCTTAATTGTGAACGGAATAGGCAGAGCGACTCCCCGGGGAATTTGTTGACCGTAGCCCCGCAATATCATTGCGTTTGCAATATCATCCGCTCGATTTAAATGAATCATAATCATTCCCGGCAATTGGTTAGCTGTTTCCTTCCAACGCTGGATTCTACTTTTGGAAACATTCAATCCCAACGCTTTATGAATCCCCTGCCAGCGACTCCAATCGCGCTGCAATGAAGGATAAAAACGCAATGTCATTTCCATAAATAGAAATAAGTCTTCTACTTTTCGCCATGGTTTGTTGAATTTCACCCAAATACTGCGCACTCCATGAAAAACAGAGCTGGATCCAGATTGCATTGTATAGGTATTCATGATGGCCATGACTAATAAAAACTTCATCATTGCTGTACTGATTTCTACAGAAATTTGCCAGAGCGTCGACTCGCTCATCAGAATTGAAATTAGAAAATAAAATCCAACCATGATCGGGAGAAAATAGATAAAAGACCATATGGATCGCAAAATGCGAATGATGGCAACTTTTTCCAAAATAATAAGGAGATTGAAAATTAATAAATAACCCAACCAATGATATAAAGTTGGGCTAAATAAAACAGCAGTAGCAAAAGATAAGTACAGCCATAGCCTGATCAATGGCTGCTTTAGAAAAATGAACATTTTTTAAAACTGGATAGAAAGAGATAATCCGGAAAAACCGCCATGAGCATTTATCATGGGATTTACAGAGACATCTTCGATTTGGGATATCCGCTGCAAATAAAGTGCATCGATGGCTGAAACGATATGATTCATTACGATACTGCCGGCAATGAATTTAGCACCCAAAGCCCATGTGTCACTGGACACTCTATATGTACGGTATTGTTTTCGCTTTGAATCCGATGACCATTCCCAATCCCAGTCTCTTTCGATGGGATAAAGCGCATTATATTCACGAAATCGCAGGTGTTCTTCATTATGTCCATTCATTGATTCATAATTGCCGACATCCACCCAAAACTGTCTGTCCTTGCCACTGGTTTCAACTCCGGCATAATCTGCAGCATAGGCTTGAAATAATTTTGAATAATTTTTACTAACAATCAGCGCTCCTGCAAACGAAGCCCATAATGTAGTTTCTGAAAGTGTAAAAATGCGACCTCTTTCAGATCTATTTAAGCTATACTCTCCCCAACCGGGAAGTAAAAAGGATTTTACAACCGGACTTAAGCCCTTGCTGTTTTGACAAAAAGCAAAGCTGCAAAGCAGCATAATAATTATGAGTTTTTTCTTGTCCATTCCCAAACGACCATACTTAATCCAAAGAAAATACACAGCAATGCAAATACATCACCACCAGGATAATGTTTTTTATCAGCCATAAACGTTAGTGAACCAAAAATAATTCCCTGATCATAAAATGCGAGTTTTTGCTCTACTTTTCCTGAAGGAGAAATGATTCCTGAAATACCGGTATTTGCACTCCGCACAACAGGCACTCTGTTTTCCACAGCTCTTATTTGAGCCACTGCAAAATGCTGATATGCACCGGGAGCATCACCAGACCATGCATCATTGGTCTGAATGGTTAAAAATTCTGCACCAGAATCAACAAATTCTTTTGCGATCCTGGGGAAACTGGATTCGTAACAAATCATATTACCAAAGCGCTTATTATGAACATTAAATATGGTGAATTCCTCTCCGTGATCAAAGTTCCCCTGACCAAAGTTCAAATCCTTCAATTGGGGAAATGTATTGGATAGAGGAATATATTCTGCAAAAGGTACCAAATGAACTTTGTGATACATTTTATATGAACCATCTGCATTTAATAAAATTGAACCATTATAATAATGTTTGCCATTTTCATCAACAGCTTTGTCAATAGTACCTGCCAATAAAGGGATATTATTTTCTGAAACATACGATTGAATAGTTGTACGTATGAGTGAAGTACGCAGATATGTTGGTAATGCTGATTCAGGCCATAATATAAAATCCGGCTTCAGTTTCATTGCTTGGATCGTTAACGAATCCATTAATGATATTAATTCTGCCCTGAATGTCCGATCCCATTTTTGCACAGGGTTAACATTTGGCTGAATGACAGCAACAGAAAAATCAGACTTATTAGAATTTTTCTCCACAACATTCATCCGCCATGATCCGAAAATAAAAACCAAAACCCATAGTCCAATTGCTCTGAAAATAAACTGTTTTCGTTCGTCTGTTATCAGAGCTAAATATAATAATCCGTTTAAGATGCAGATAAATAATGTGATTCCTGCCGTCCCTGCTACATCCGCTGTTTGAATCATGGGCAAAATAGATACTTGAGTTAATACAAGATCTCCCCAAGAAAAGCCCAATGGACCAAAACTGCGAAGCATTTCCATGGCAATCCAAACAAAAGGGAAAATTATTAAACCTATTTTGAATCGCTTTTGTAAATATGAAATTGATATACCAGCCAAAACCCAAAATAATCCCAGATAGAAGACAGCAGCAGATAACGATAATAATGCTACAATTGGAGATGCGCCTTGATTCAAGCCCATCCAGTAATAGGCAATAAAATGTGAAGTAATTGCAGCTAAATACGACATAGCTGCACTGGTTTTAATACTTTTGTTTAACCAAATTGGAAACAATGGTACAAAACCTATATATATCAAAAAACCAGTATTGAAGGGTAAATACGCAACACCTACAGTAATACCTGAAACGATCGCTAAAATCCAATCAGGGTATTTATTCAACATCATTTACTTTGGGTATCTAAATACTGTTGTAGAAATATTGCAGCAGCAGTTTGATCGATAAGACCTTTGTTATGACCTGTTTTAATTCCCTGTTCCACCAACGCTTTTGCAGCACTCACGGAGGATAAACGTTCGTCTATTAATTCAACTTTTATGTTTATTTCTTTGAGTTTGTCTACAAAGTTTAACACACGTTCAGTTTGAGCAGTCATCTGTCCTTTCATTCCCTTTGGTAAACCTACAATTACACAGCCAACTTCTTTCTCTTTTATAATTAATTGAATTTCTGCAATTAATTCGGGATTGTTTGGAATTGTCTTAAAAGGAGATCCAATGATTTGCATAAGATCAGAAAGTGCTAACCCAACACGTTTTTCTCCATAATCGATTGCTAATACGCGCTGCATAAATAATTATATTAAATATATTTAGATGGACTGACCGGTCCGTTCGATGAAATCCACACCGCTGATTTTGGTCATTTTTCTGAATATGCGTTCGAGTTGCCGTACGTTGTTAATTTGAATTATAAAATATATTATGGCTAGGGTATCTTTTACTTTTGAATCAACGCTGACTATATTTATATCAAATTTATTGATACAATCCGTCAAATTATTTAACAATCCTTTACGGTCTTCACCTACAACTTTTAACCGAACATTAAATAAATCCTTTTTGTCTACATCCCATTCAACAGGAATGAGTCTGTCAGATTCTTTATTCAATAAAGGTAAACTGCTGCAATCCGTTTTATGGACAGTAATTCCTCGACCTCTTGTAACAAAACCAATCATTTCATCGCCGGGTATTGGATTACAACATTTTCCAAATGAAACCATCAAATTGGAAATCCCCTGCAGTTTAATTCCCTTTGTCTTCGAACGTGCAAAATTAAAAAAGCTTGTTTCAGCTTCTGGAGTATCCTGATCCAGAGCGTCTTCCTGTTCGGGATTAATTTTTTGAAGAATATCACGAATCGTTAAATCGCCTTTACCAATTGCTTCTAATAATTGTTCTATTTTATTAAAACCAAATTTTTGATATGATTGTTCTATTTCATCGTATTTATTTTTCATTTTCATACGACGCAATGTCTTTAATAGAATTTCTTTACCTAATTCAATACTTTCTTCGAATTGTTGATTAATAAGTACTTTTTTAATATGTGTCCTGGCTTTAGTTGTTACAACAAAATTGAGCCAGCCATAACTGGGTTTTTGTGTTTTACTGGTGATTATTTCAATGGAATCACCATTTTTAAGTTTTGTATTTAGGGGAACAATACTATGGTTAATTTTTGCCCCCAAACAATGCAGCCCAACTTCAGTATGTACATGAAACGCAAAATCAATCGGAGTGGAATTTATGGGTAATTTCTTCAAATCTCCATTGGGAGTAAAAACAAATATTTCATCGCTAAACAAATCAATCTTTAACAGATTCATAAACTCTCTGGGATCAGATGATTCAGACTGCAGTATTTCTACTAATTCCCGAAGCCATTTTACATTTGAGTCAACATCTTTTAATTTGGTACCACCTTCTTTGTATTGCCAATGTGCAGCAACACCAATTTCTGCTGTCGCTTCCATATCATGAGTGCGTATTTGAATTTCCATTAATTTGCCTCCCGGACCCACAATTGTCGTATGAATGGACTGATACGCATTTGATTTAGGAGATGCAATAAAATCCTTAAAACGCTCTTGTACCGGAGTAAACTGATTATGAATTATACCCAGAGTCAAATAGCAGTCTTCTATTTTTTCAACAATAATTCGGATGGCCAAATGATCATAGATTTCTTTAAAAGTTTTATCCCGTTTTATCATTTTTCCAAAAATAGAGGCATGGGATTTCACTCTGCCGTAAATATTCGCAGTCAGATTTAATTTATTTAATTCTGTCTGGAGTGGATCAGATAATAATTTGATATATTTTTCTCTATCTTTTCGACTGGATTTTATCTTTGAATCCAAATCTTTATACTCTTTTGGCTTAAGTGTTTTGAACACTAAATCCTCTAAATTAGATTTGACATTTGCCATACCTAACCGATGAGCTAATGGAACAAAAACATCACGTGTTTCAACAGCTATGCGATGTTGCTTCATCCTGGATAAATGTTCAATTGTTTGCATATTATGTAAACGATCAGCAAATTTGATTATAATTACTCTGAGATCCTTTGCAACAGATAAGAGCATCTTCATAAAATTGCCAGCTTGTTTTTCTGCTCTACTGGAAAATTTGATGCCACCCAATTTAGTGACCCCATCCACTAGATTTGTAATATCCTCACCAAACTTTTCCCTTATATCAGCTAGAGAAGCACCTGTATCTTCAACAGAATCATGGAGTAGACCACCTATAATAGTATTGTGATCCATTTTCCACCCTGCCAAAATTTTGGCTACTTCCACACAATGATTAAAGTAGGGTTCGCCAGACTTCCGCTTTTGACCTTCATGGTGCGTAATCCCAAAATCAAACGCCTCCCAAAGGAGGCGTTTAATATTATCACTATCATCGTCTGAAACATTATTTACTTGCTCATACAATTCCATAAATTGTTTGGGATATTCACCCACAAGCTGGGGGACAAATCTGGACAAAGGATTTTGCATTAGAAAGGCACTTTGGTTCCCATTTCGTCACCAATTGCAGAATAATTTTCAAACCTTGCAAACCGATCAATAAATGCTGCATCTAATGTTCCAGTGGGACCATTCCTATGTTTAGCCACAATTATCTGAGCCTTACCTCTATCCTCATCTTCCTGGGTATAAATCCATTGTCGATACAGAAATATCACCAAATCCGCATCCTGTTCAATTGCACCACTTTCACGCAAATCTGATAATTGAGGACGATGTTCAGAGCGCTGTTCCACGGCACGGGATAACTGTGAAAGAGCAATAACCGGAATATCCAATTCTTTTGCTAATGCTTTCAATGATCGCGAAATAGTGGAAATCTCCTGCTGTCTGTTTTCCGCTCCTTTAGGACCCGACATAAGTTGTAAATAATCCACTATGAGAATATCAATATTATGCTCCGCTTTCAATCGGCGAGCTTTTGCACGCAATTCCAAAACACTTATAGCTGGTGTATCGTCCAAATAGATCGCAGCTTCAGCCAATATGCCAACTGATACACTTAAATTCTGCCATTGTCTTTTGGGCAATTTTCCTGTTCGAACTAAATGACTGTCCACTTTTGCTTCCGCACAGAGTAACCGCAGAGCTAGTTGGTGATTCGCCATTTCCAAACTAAAAATACCAACTGAATGACCATAATCAACTGCAGCATTACGCGCCATAGATAGGGCCAGCGCTGTTTTTCCCATTGCTGGACGTCCAGCAATTATAATTAATTCTCCCGGTTGAAAGCCGGAAGTCAATTCATCCAAATCTACTAATCCAGAAGCGATTCCCGTAACATCTCCAGAACGCGAATGAATCTGATCAAGTTTTTCAAATGTTTCATGTAAAATTGGATCAATATGTTGAAATCCACCTCTTAGTCGGCGTTGTGAAATTGAAAAAATAGATTGTTCCGCTTGATCCAACAATTCATCTGCACCTTGAGAATCATCATACGCATCCTTTGAAAGACTATGAGAAATCATAATCAATTGTCGCAACATTGCTTTCTCTAATACAATTTTAGCATAATTCTCAACATTTGCCACTGACGGAACTGAATCAACAAGACCTGTGATATAATATGCACCGCCTACACTTTCCAGCTTTTTATTCTTTTTGAGCTGATTGACAATTGAAACTGTATCAATTTCCTGGCCTTCGTTAAATAATTGTGTCATACTACTGAAAATTTTACTGTGGGATTCTTTATAAAATTGATCTGCTGTAAGCCATTGCAGTGCTTTACTCACTGCTTCTTTACTGGAAAGCATCGCCCCCAATACCGCTTGTTCAGCTTCAGATGATTGTGGTTGAACATTTAAAGGTTGCTGTAATTTATTTGCCATTTATTTACTCGAATCTAAATAATCTTTAATGGTTTTAAAATCTTCCCACGTGGGTCGTTTCAAATCCTGGTTTCTTAATAATGCTGCCGGATGATACGTCACCATTAAAGGTGTTCCGTGATAGTCATGAAATGTATTTCGCAAACTTTTCAACGATTTATCCACATTCAAAAGTGTCTGTCCAGCGACTCGCCCCAAAGCTACAATGAGCTTTGGTTTTATCAAATGAATTTGATGAAGTAAATACGGTTCACACTGGTCGACTTCAGAACGGAGTGGATCTCGATTATTGGGCGGTCTGCATTTCATTACATTGCAGATATAAACATCTTTTTGGCGGTTGCGACCTATTGCTGCGAGTATTTTATCTAATAGTTTACCTGCGCGTCCGATAAACGGTTCACCGAGTTTATCTTCTTCAGCTCCGGGAGCTTCGCCTACAAGGAGCAAACTGGCATTGGGGTCACCCACACCAAAAACGAATTTATTCCTCGACTGACCTAAAGGACATTTTTGGCATTGACAAATCTCTTGTTCAAAAGCAGTAAGATCCGAACCAAAACCTCCATCCATTCCTGACGTCGAAGGTTGTGAGCTTATATTGAGATAAAGCTCATCCCCGAACAGTTCCTGTGTTTGCCGTAAGTAACGACTTACATCATCTGTTCGAGGGGACATTGTTAATTATCTTCTTCGGGTTCGGGTAAAGTCTGCCACTTTAAATCGCCATCCATAAATTCATCCATAGCTTGGGTCGTGGGCTTGGTTTCTTCTTCATAATCTTCTTTAGGTTCAGGGGGAAGTTCATCCAATGCACCCATGTCAAATTCTTCCGCTTCTTTCATGGCTTGTTCCATGAAACGATTTTGGGTAATCTGCTTTGCCCGTTTGGACATCACAACAACTGTTTCAAAAATATCATCTGATTGTTTTTCCATTTCACGAATGGAAATCGGTTTAACTGCCATGCGGCACTCCTTTGTTTTGTTTGTTAATGATTGTTATGATTTCTGCGGTTGTTCGCTGAACATCATCATTGATTACAGTAAAATCAAATTTTTCCTTATAACCTATTTCTATTTCTAATCTGCTTAAACGTTTGGCAATTCGTTCTTCAGAATCTGTTCCCCGTTTTATCAACCGCGCTCGAAGATCTTCCAAACTAGGAGGTAAAACAAAAATGGTCATCGTATGTTCCGCATATAATTCTTTAATAGACATAGACCCTTTAACATCCACTTCAAATAATAAGATATCACCTGCCAAAATAGCAAAATTAATTGTTTCCTTCAGAGTTCCATACATACATCCATGGACATCCTCTGTTTCTGCAAATTCATTCCGTGCAACACGCTCTTTAAATTCAGCATCACTAATAAAATAATAATCGACTCCGTGGACTTCATAATTTCTTTGATCACGTGTTGTACACGATACAGAAAATTTCATATCTGCCTGTTCCTGTAAAGCTCGACAAAGAGTCGTTTTTCCGGCACCTGATGGAGCTGAAATAGTAACCAAATTTTTCATAATACGTTTTGAATCTGTTCGCGAATTTTTTCAAGATGATTTTTAAAATTCACAACAATGTTTATGATATCACCTGTACCACTTTTTGAGCCCACCGTATTGATTTCCCGACCTAATTCCTGCAATAAAAATGAGAGTCTTTTCCCTGTAGGCTCATCCATGAAAAGAAATGTGTTAAACTGGTCAATATGACTTCGTATCCGAACCAATTCTTCGGAGATATCTGACCGATCGACTAAAATTGCAACTTCCTGGGCAAATCGTTGTTCATCCATATTTGCTTTATCCATGAGTTCAGAAATACGTTTGTGTAGCTTTTCTTTATGTTTAGCAACCAATCCATCAGATAAGCCTTCTATTTTACTTAATTGCTCTGCAAGAAGGGTAACACGCTGCACAGTATCATCATGAATGACTTCTCCTTCTTTGGAACGCATAGTCTGAACTTGATCCAATGCATTCTCAACTGCATCCATAATTGCTGTTTGGTCAAGATCGTTTTTTTCACCATTTACAAAAAGATCATCAAATGAAAGCAATGAACTCATATCCAAAGATCGTCCATAATCCTTCTGAATTTCATGAAGGACATTTTCAACTGCCTCAAAACGCTGGCGATTGAAAGATACATTAACTTGCTTTACATCTTGGTTTTTTTCGATAGTAACGTGAACGGTTCCCCGAACCAATGTTTTATTGATTTTATCTCGAACCGCAGCTTCAATTTCGGGTACGAGAGTTAGACCTCGAATTTTTATTTCCAGAAAGCGCGCATTATAGGTACGGACCATAACATTGAGTCCTTTTTCTCCGTCACCAACTGCACCCCTCCCAAAACCTGTCATACTAGTTAACATAATGTGATTGTTTTATTCCAGAAAAGTCGGGGAATTTACATGTTTTATTCTATCTCCCCCAAACAATACATCCCTTTTATAGTGAGTAGTATCAAATTGCACTGCTCACCAATTATAACTAACTATTACCAATTCTCAATCATCTGCATCAGGTTTCTGACGCTTTTTCTTTTTTTCACTGCGTTGTTTTTTAGATTTAATCCGTTTATCGTGAGCAGATCTGGGTGTTTTTGTTTTAATTCGCTTTTTGCGCTTTTTATTTAACGTTTCTATTTTTTCACGTAATCGATTTACAGCGATTTCTTTATTTCTATGCTGGCTGCGTTCATCCTGACACGTTACTACTATGCCTGTTGGAATATGAGTTAAGCGAACGGCGCTTTCGGTTTTATTTACATGCTGACCACCCTTTCCACTTGCGCGAAATGTGTCCACTCGACATTCCTTGAGTAATTCAGTATTATTTTTCGGTATCACTATCATCGATTTACAAATTCATTTTTTTCATTCATCTTCATACATGTTGAATACATTACCTTCTAACATATAAAACTATATATATAAGTAGAATATTCAAAGCTTTCTTAAATCTAATAAAATCAGGGCCATATCAATCATGAGACAATTACATATCTTCATCTTATCCATTTTTATTCTTCTTTCATGTGAAAGACAAAATACCTTACTGAAGGATTTTGTTCAAAAAGAGGATGATGCATTTTGGTTTGAAATTATAAACGTTGTCAAAGGTGATTCCTGGAAAGAATACATCGTCAAAATGGTTTCTCAAGAATGGCTCACATCAAACGATGTAGAAGAAACAGAATGGTGGCATTGGGTTAGAATCGTTGTGCCCAATGACGTTGAAGAATCCGAAGCATTGTTTTTTATCGGCGGAGGAAGTCACAAAAGCAAAGCACCCGCATCTGCCGAACCGGCATTGGTGCAGATAGCATTGGCAACCAAATCAATCGTAGCTGATATTTCTAATATACCTTTTCAGTCACTCATCTTTAAAAATGATGATTTTGGCGAACGCTACGAAGATGATATTATTGCATTCGGTTGGAGGCAGTTTGTGGAAAATGGCGCTAAAGATCAAGATGCGAAATGGCTGGCACATTTGCCCATGACGAAAGCCGTGGTGAGAGGCATGGATGTCATTCAGGAAATATCAAAATTGGAAAATAAATCGGTTGATCGTTTTGTCACTGCCGGCGGATCTAAACGCGGCTGGACTACTTGGTGTACCGCCATTGCAGATGATCGAATTATGGCTATAATTCCTATCGTCATAGATATGCTGAATGTCGAACCCTCATTTAATCACCATTGGAAATGCTATGGTGCCTGGTCTCATGCAATTGACAGCTACGTAAACGAAGGTGTTATGGATTGGATGGGCTCCAAGGAATATGATCGAATCAATGAAATTGTTGAACCCTTTTCATTTCGTGAACAATTAACGCTACCGAAATTTCTCATAAACGCCACCGGAGATGAGTTTTTCGTTACGGATTCATGGCAGTTTTACTGGGACGAACTCCAGGGTGAAAAATATTTACAATATATCCCCAATGCGAATCATGGGCTTCGTACGAATGCTGGAGAGTATAACATGAAAAGTTTAACTGCATTTTATAAAGCAGTCATTTCAGATTCAGACAGACCACAGTATAACTGGCATGTCAGTAATGATTCCATTTATCTAAATGTAGAGCATACTCTCAATTCTGATTATTCAATTAAACAATGGGAAGCTGTGAATAATGAAACTCGGGATTTTCGAGTGGATGTGATTGGGCGAAGCTGGACATCAACAGATATTCCAAAGTCAGCTAACGGTCGTTATGCAGTAAAAATTGCTCAACCGGAGAATGGGTATAAAGCTGGACTTCTTGAAGTAACATTTAATCCGGAATCCGACATTCCATTCACGTTTACATCAGGAACAGTGGTTTCTCCCAATACATTTCCATTTGGTGATTATGTGAGTAAAAATCCTAAAGGGACACGTTAAAAAACGTATTAAAATAATTTTGTAACTTGCGCGGCAAGCCATTTCGGATCAAGACTGAAAGAAATCAAATGGGAATCGCCCAACATAGCAGATTGATTTGAAGATGTGAACGCATAATGAATGGCTGCCTGTCCCCAATCCAAGCCCAGTCCGGCGCTAGTGAGAGCATTTAACCCCCTGCCAAAACGAACGGCAATCTTTTTATACTGAATCTCAAAACCGGCGCGGTAACGACCACCTATCTTTCCCAACTGCAAATCGTCATCTACGCTTCTCCCAAAAGGATCCAAGGCAATATCAGCCATGAGTTTGAATCGTAGGGGAATTTTATCAAACCCAATTTCTTGGGCAATTCCGGCAAATAATTCTGGAGAAAATCGCTCAATAGTTCCATTATCCCAAACGAGTAAGGATGTTGTCGCGTCCGATAAAACAAGTCCAACAGTATTCCCTTTCCAAAAAGATGATGTCGCTCCCACATCGATTCCAATCCCCGATGCAAAATGTTCTGCCAGGGCGTGAAAAAACCCTTTCATTCCCACACCAAGCGTCCAGCGGTTTAGTTGCCACGTTGAACTTAAATGAACTCCCCATTGTGATTGGCGAAAATAACTGACCTTTTCCGCGTCCAAACGTTCACCTTCGTCTAATTGACCATTATTCTCACCGGCATCACCCGTGCCTGGAATGCCGTCTAAACCCCAGTCCAAAAGAATATCACGTGTATCAGGAATTTGGCTAACACCTTCGTGGAAAAGGACCATTTTCACCGGATTACGAAATCGCTTCAGCGTGGGAAAAGCAATGAGGTCGCTGTTCACTAAACCGGCAAAACGATTTTGGTGAGCATACAGATATTGATCAAATGGATTTTTGGCATGGGCGGGATTTTGTAATACAGATGCTGCTCCGCCAAACGCTGCCGTTTGGGTTTGGCCCAGCGCCAATGATTGGGCATCTCCAGCATTTTTAAATGCTTGCCAACCATACCGTACCCAGTAAGATTCAGCAGAAAGAAAAGACATCAACAAAAATATAACCGATATACAACTTTTTCCCCCGCGCTTCGCTAATAATTCGGAACATAAGGAGGTTTTATATCTTATTTTTTTTTCTTTTTCCAAAATTTCAGATTCTTTATCAGTTTTTAAACCTCTCTTGTATTCTCCCCTCCTAAAGGGGTGAAATGAAAGGCTTTTAATCATCTATAGTTTTTATGTGTTTCCAGAGTTCATGTTTAATAAATTTATTCAAATTATTTAAGATTTCTTCAGTATTTATTCACCTCCCCACCATCCTACGCTTCGCCTCCGGCAGGCAGGCGAGACCCTTCCTTATACGAGGAGGGGATTAAGGGGTGGTGTTAAAAATCTGTTTTTATGTCATTATTTTTTTCTATTCATTTTTCTGTTAGTCATTGGTTTGAATGGTTGAATGGCAAACTACCGCTCAACCAATTACCACTCCACCTCCCACATAATCACAAACCGTGTTTCTTTTTTAGTTCATCCAGTTTTTGCAATGCTTGGATGGGCGTCATGGAATTCACATCCATATCATCGAGATCTTTTTTGAATTTGGCTTCCTGTATTTCGAACATGGATATCTGTTTTGACGGCGGCGGTGCAGATGTTCCCGATTGCTCCGACGATTCCAGATGATGACTTAATATATTCTTCGCTCGGGAAATTACACTTGTTGGCAAACCAGCCATTTTCGCTACATGAATTCCGTAACTCCTATCTCCCGGGCCAGGCATGATTTTCTTTAAAAATACAATCTCATCCCCAAATTCCTTCACGGCGGCGTGGTGATTCTCCAAGCGCTCCAGGGAATGCTCAAGCTCTGTTAATTCATGGTAGTGCGTAGCAAATAATGTTCGGGCTGCCACATCATCACGATTATGCAAATATTCGGTAATGGACCACGCCAGCGAAAGGCCATCGAACGTGGCAGTTCCCCGGCCGATTTCATCCAGAAGTATTAAGCTTTGGGCTGTTGCATTATTCAAAATATTCGCCGCCTCGATCATTTCCACCAAAAATGTACTTTCCCCGCCGGCGAGGTTATCACTGGCGCCTACCCGGGTGAATAAACGGTCTACCATGCCGATCGTGGCCTTTTTGGCAGGCACATAGCTCCCAACCTGGGCCATGAGGACTATCAAGCCGACTTGGCGCAAATACGTGGACTTACCGGCCATATTGGGTCCGGTGATGAGGTGGATCTGACTTTTCGTCACGTCCATTTTTAAATCATTTCCCACAAACCGATCAGACGCCGGGAGCAGATTTTCCACCACAGGATGGCGACCGTCTTTTATATCAAGAACAGCATCTGCAACAAGTATCGGTTTACAGTATTTCTTCTGAATAGCCAAATGGGAAAAAGTAGACAAAACATCGAGTCTGTTCAGTCGTTTCGCGTTAATCTGGATTCGGTCAGCCCGAACCATGATTTTTTGGCAGCATTCATCAAATAATTCTGATTCAATGGCCATAATATCTTCCTCGGCAGACAGGATTTTTTCCTCGTATTCCTTCAACTCTTCAGTGATATAACGCTCGGCGTTTACCAGCGTCTGTTTGCGGATATACGATTCGGGTACTTTGTCCTGATGGATCTTGGAAATTTCCAGGTAATAGCCAAATACCTTATTAAAGCCCACTTTCAGTTTACTAATTCCGGTCTTTTCCCGTTCCGATTCCTGCATTTCAGCAATCCATTGTTTGCCGCCGCTGGCCAGCTTCCGCAATTCATCTAATTCCTTATTGATTCCGTCCCTAAAAACATGCCCCTGCTGGAGCTGGGCGGGTACTTCCTGGTTTAATTTTTCCGAAATCAACTCCACGACCGGAGCGGTGTCCGCAAACGAATCGGCGGCTGAATCCAATTGATCATAATCTGTTGAATGAAGTAATTCTTGTAGTTTCGGTATACACTTCAAGCTTTCCTTTAATCCTATTATGTCCCGGGGATTGGCTTTATTTTGGCTGATCTTGCCGAGAATTCGCTCAATATCCAACACGTCATCCAGAACCGTCCGCACCTTTTTCAGCAAGCGTTTATTTTTTATAAATCCCTCAACAATATCCAAACGGTCATTAAGTTTCTCAATATTAGTCAGCGGTTGGGATAACCATTGTTTCAATAAACGTCCGCCGCCGTTGGTCACCGTCTCGTCCAATAAGTCTACCAGCGTCCCATGGGTGCCTTGTGTCGCCAAGGATTTAAATACTTCCAAATTGCGTATGGTAAATCCGTCCAGCCCCATAATGCCGTCATCGGCAATAGGAGTCAAAGTCGTAATGTGGGACAAGGAACCATTCAGGGCATTCTTCACGTGGTAAAAAATCGCGCCTGCTGCTGTGATGCTTAGTTCCATATGACCGCAGCCAAACCCTTTCAGCGTCCGTACGCTGAAATGCTCTGTAAGTATGCGCTCGCCCTGATCAAAAGACAATACCCAATCTTCCACCGTGGACACAAATGGCTTCAGTTCCCGATACCAGTCCGTTGTGGAATAAACCATATTCTCCGCCAACAGTACTTCCCGGGGAGCGAATTTCCGCAGTGCTTCTGTCAGTCCAGCCGCTGGACATTCGCCAATAAATAATTCTCCTGTGGATTGATCCAGCACGGCGTAACCGGCTTGGTCGCGATGAATGTGCACGCAGGCCAAAAATTGATTCGATTTTTCATTCAGGGCCGCCTCGCTGGTGATGGTTCCGGGCGTTACCACTTCTACCACTTCTCGCTTGACAATTCCCTTCGCCAGCTTGGGATCTTCCACCTGTTCGCAAATGGCCACGCGATGACCGGCGTTTACCAGTTTGTGTAAATAATTATCGATTGCATGATAGGGGAATCCCGCCAAGTGCACTTTGCCCGCAGCGCCGTTGGAACGCTTGGTGAGCACAATGCCCAGCACTTTTGCTGTGGTGACGGCATCATCGCTGAATGTTTCATAGAAATCACCCATGCGAAAAAGGACAATAGCATCGCTGTATTGACGCTTCACCTCCTCATACTGACGCATGAGGGGAGTGCTTTGTTGTTTAGCTTTTGTTTTACTCATCTTATTTGGATATAATTAACGCCATATTTCCTTTAAGACGTACATTACCATCTCGTACAGTCCAACCCTGCTTATCGCAGTATTCCAGGACAGGAATGGCGAATTTCCGCGTTAAACCGCTCATGCGTTTAAAGTCTGCCACATTCATTTCGCTTTGGATGTTAAAATGGTCTTTCATTGCTTGGTGGAGTTTAGCCATATTTTGGCTGTGCATCCAGATACCGTTTTCGATTTCCACCACAGTTTCATTCCTTTTTAGAACGTGTAGAATCTCCAGAATTTCTTTATGACTTGTATTCAATATTTTTGATAATTCTTCTGTGGTCATGGGAGTGAACCCATTGCCCCTCAAATCTGTTTCTATTTTTCTGGATATTTCTGCCGTTCCACCTGCCAATTCCACTTTATGACTCGCCAATGCTACACCCGTTCCGGCGGAACGAATGGATGCATCTTTTTCCATGATGTCCAACACTTCAGTCGACCATTTTTGGCTCAATCCCGTTTCCAGCTGCAGTACATCCGTTGACATGGCTTTCCGGAGGGGATTTTTCTCATGAAACTGTTCTAAACATTTTATGATCAATTCAGAGCATGAATTAACATTTTCGTCTGAATATATAAAACTTCGTCTAGATGTGTTCAATTCAGTTTTTTTCACCAATTCCCTGACGTTGTTATCCGTCATTTGCAGCGCTTGCCCCCAATTAAATACCGTCTTGGGATTTCGTTTGAATGTAGTGACCAATTGAACAAAACGGCTTATCGGATTAATATCCAGTCCTGTCACCCATTCTTTGATCTTAACACCTTTAGGGATAAATGTGGTCAATACCGTTCCGCCGCCCATCGTATGCATGGGAGAATAGGAACGCATGACAAAGCGGTCTTCACTAGCCATCACTGCCGGATGCTCCAGCTCAATAATAACATTTACCGAACTGCCAGCAGTCAATTTTTTGTTCGATGTCAAATAGACTCTGGCCATAACTTCCGCCGTGCCCAAATGCACCCGCACACGCTGGCGGTGTTTCAGTTCTTTTTTCATGTCTGCCGTGAGCTGAATATGCGCCGTGAATTTTGATACAGCTTGCAGTTTCCCGGGAGCCACCAGTTCAGAACCACGGAACACTTTTTCTGCTTCCACTCCGGAAAGATTCACCGCCGCCCGATCGCCGCGCTGCACAGATTCCACTTCCGCACCATGGGACTGAATGCCCCGGACTTTCGCAGAAATATACCCCGGCAATACATCCACGGAATCTCCTTTTTTCAAACGTCCGGAAATGACCGTTCCCGTGACCACCGTTCCAAAACCGGTCATGGAAAAAACACGGTCAGCCTGGAGGCGAAAAAAACTTTCATCTTTTGACAGCTGTACAGCAGCTGCTTTCGCTTCCAATAATTGTTTTAATTCTGTAATCCCTTCATTCGTATGCACGGACGTCCGGACCACATCCACACTTTCAAAAATACCTTCTGTCAATTCCCGGATTTCCAGCTCAATCAGGTCCAGCCATTCTCCGTCTTCTGCCAAGTCGATTTTGGAGAGGGCCACCACACATTGGGGAATATTCAGCAGTTTCAGAATGTGTAAATGCTCCCGTGTTTGAGGCATGATGCCGTCATCGGCCGCCACCACCAAAAGTGCAATATTAATGGTAGACACGCCCGCCACCATATTGCGGATAAATTTCTCGTGACCGGGAACGTCAATAATGGTGACAGACTCATTCAAAAACGCAAACCCCAGGTCAATGGTCATACCCCGGGCTTTTTCTTCCGCTAAACGATCCGTATCTGTGCCGGTGAGTGCTTTTACCAATGCTGTCTTACCGTGGTCAATATGCCCGGCAGTTCCAATGACAACTTGGGTCATTAAACGTCCTGAATTGCTTGAATAAGTCTGGATACCTGATTCGGCAGAACCGCTTTCAGATCAATATAAAATGTATTTCCTTTGGTATATCCAACAACGGGAGTGTTTCCCGTACGAAATGCTTTGGCCAGTTTAGATACTGACATAGTTTTGGGCTTGAATTGCAATGCAGCACTGGGGATAGTTTCCACGGGCAGTGATCCGCTCCCGGCTTCCACTTTGGATTCCACCAATGCAATTCCCAGGTCGTTGATTTTCTTTTTAGGAATATCTGTCAAAATTTTCTCTCCCCGTTTTAGAAGAGTATTTTGAGATGCGGTCAAGAGTTTCAGGGACAAATTATCACTACTCACTTTATCGTCTGAAAAATAGGTACGCAATGTTTCTTCCATGAGTGCTATGGTCCACTTATCGCAGCGGTATGTTCGATAAAGTACATTCTTGTGGATTCCAGTCACGAACTTCTTCTTTCCTACAATGAGCCCGGATTGAGGTCCTCCCAAGAGTTTATCCCCGGAGAATGTGATTATATCGGCGCCGGCCTTTACTACATCTGCCACCAATTCTTCTGAGGGGAGTCCCATTTTTACCATATTTACCAAGGCGCCGGAACCAAGATCGGCTACCAAGGGAATGCGTTTCTTTTTTGCTAATGCTGCTAATTCTATGAGCGACACTTCCTTCGTGAAACCCTGCACCACATAATTGCTGGTGTGTGCCCAGAGAATGGCGCCGGTGTTCTTGGTGATTGCTTTTTCGTAGTCTATTAAATGTGTTCGGTTGGTGGTGCCCACTTCCACCAGATTGCAATGACTTTTCCTGACAACGTCGGGAATACGAAATGAACCTCCGATTTCCACTTCCTGTCCCCGGGAAACAATAACGTCCTTCCCTTCGGCAAATGTATTTAATGCAATAAGCACAGCGGCGGCATTATTATTAACAATTAAACTTTTTTCCGAACCGCATATGGCAGAGAGCATTTCATTGATATGGTTTTGTCTTTCGCCGCGTTTGCCGGAGTCGAGATCGAATTCCAGGTTTACGTAGCCTTCCAGTGTTTTAGCCGCATTGGCAATAACTTTTTTTGACAACGGCGCCCGACCAAAACCTGTATGTAGAACGACGCCGGTACCGTTGATGATATTTTTCATGGATGGTTTAGCTAATCGGTCAATTTCTCCCAAAATTTCATCCACAATTTCGTTGCGCTCGAGCTTTAATTTTCCTGCTTTAGCACCTGCTCGATATTTAACTATTTCCGTTTTAATAATTTTGGTTATATAATTATTATGTAGTTGTGTATCCTTGCTTACTTCAAGTAATACTTCAGATACAGACGGCAGTTGCTGGAGTTGATTCTTACTCATATCAGTAGTGGAAATTGATGAACATTCATAGATAAAACAACCATCATGATTTGCGAATAATCATATAGCTGGTAAATAGTGCCGGGATTAATAAAAAGCCCATCATGGGAAATACAGCAGCAACGCCTTGGGTTTCGGCAATATATCCGCCAAATCCTGCCGCCAGTGAACCGATACCAAAACTCAAGAAAAAGCTGATACCGTAACCCAGTCCCCTGTTGGCGCTGTGGGTAAATTCAGCAATAAGTGTATTGCTGATGGGTTGATTGGAAAAATAAGCCATACCCATGAAAATACTGAATATAACCAGCCACATGTCCGAACTGTATCCCATGAGCAATAAAAATGGAATATTCACAGCGACAATAAGAAATAACATTTTGGGACGATTATAGAGGCTGCCCAGCCGTCCGCCAATGAGTTGTCCGATAATTCCTGCCAAAAATACCATTGAGGGGAATATTCCTGCTTTCATGGTATCGGAAATAAAGGGCATAAAGTCATTTGTATTCTCGGCAAAATGTGTGGGCATAAATGTGGTAAAACCATAATAAGCCATACCCATGAGCATATTGGTGATATAAAAATAAATCAATGCAGGTCGATTTGTTTTATCTACTTTATTCTCCGTTTTTTCTTCTTCACCTTCTTGATTACGTCTGGGAATAGCAATAAGGGTAATCAACGCCAGAAGTATGTTAAATATGCCCAAAAATGCATAGGATGCTCGCCAGGAAATAAGCGCTGCAAATGCTGTAGCCATAATGGGTCCGGCAGCAGAACCGACTGTACCAAAAATACCATGGACAGCCATTCCTTTGGTGAGAGCATTGATACGATGAGAAATGAGCGTAAGTCCGGCCGGATGATAAATACTGCAGAAAAAGCCCATAAATCCCAAACCAATTACCATAATAAAAAATGAGTTGGACACTGAAACTAAAAGAGCAGAAAACCCAGATCCGACGAGATACAATATTAATAACATCCGGCCGCCTAATTTACGTTCGGCCCAGCCAGCAGGAATTGCCCCTAATCCAAACATGAATGCACTGATGGTGGCGACAAGTCCCAGCGTGCCCAGCCCGATATTAAATTCGTTTCGCAGAATGGGAATTAAGCTGGGTAATGTTAGCATTAATGCATGGACGGATAAATGACTTCCGCCAGTGATACTTAACACAATTTTTTCGAATTTGCTCAAATCTATATCATATTCCACCTCCCCACCTGCAGGCAGGCTAGACCCCTCTTCATATGAGGTGGGGATTTAGGGGTGGTGTTAAAAAATGTTTAAATCTTCATAAATAATTTTTCTATGATTAGTAGACGGTTATGGGTATTTCATGTAAATCAATTAAATAATTTCTGTACAATTTAATAATATACACGCTTTCCCAAATACAGTTATATACCCCTCCCCGATAAAAATCGGGATTTCCACTTCGTTCCAACTTTACTTCTCCCCTATTACAAGGGAGAATGATAATGCTAAATCCTTTTATCACCCTGTTATAGGGGGATTCATCAGGAAATGAATACTAATTAATAAAAAACCCCCACCGGTCAAACCAATGAGGGCTTAATTACTCAATTTATATTAACCTTATCTTTTTTCTGCGATTCGAGTTGCTTTCCCGGAAAGTTTTCGTAAATAATGCAGTTTAGCTCTGCGAACCTTTCCACGGCGTAGCACATTAATATTTGCCAGCATAGGTGAATGAATTGGAAATATTCTTTCAACACCAACACCATTTGAAATCTTTCGAACGGTCATGGTTTCTTCAATTCCACCGCCTTTTCGCCCAATAACGACTCCTTGATATTTCTGAATTCGCTCTTTGCCGCCTTCGACAACGCGAACATCCAATTCAACTGTATCACCAGAATTGAATAAGGGTAAATCCGTTTTTAATTGATCTTGTACCGCTTCATTTAACTTATTCATCATTTACTCCACTATTTCACTATTTTTCAAATATTGACGCCACAAATCCGGGCGTTTTTCTTGCGTTATATGTTTTCTTTTAGATTGTCTCCAATCTTCAATTTCTTTATGATGGCCACTCACTAAAACATCAGGTACACTCATACCTCCTACTTCGCGAGGCTTTGTAAAATGGGGATTGTCCAGTAAATCTCCATAAAACGAATCCGTTTCGGCGGATTCACGTGAATTCAATACTCCGGGAATAAGCCGCATGATAGAATCTATTATAATCATAGCAGGAATTTCTCCGCTAGATACAACATAATCACCGATAGAAAATTCATCCGTAACATATTTTTCAATCACCCGCTGATCAATTCCTTTATAATGTCCGCAAATAAAAATCAAATTTTCATTTTGACTAAATGATTCAGCTGATTTGTGATTCCACGTTTTACCCTGGGGAGAGGGAAATACTATACGGACATTCTTATTGTCCATCCATTCTAATGCAGATTCTATAGCGTTCACCAGCGGTTCTGCCATCATGACCATTCCACTGCCGCCACCAAAGGGTGTATCGTCTATTTGACGATAATTTCCTTTTCCGAATTCCCGCAAATCTACAACATTATATTCAGCTACATTTTCTTCTGTCGCTTTACGCAACATACTTTGCTCAATAATAGTATTGACCATATCTGGCACAGGCGTTATGATAGCAATTTTTTTCACACTAACCCTTCCATGGGGGCAATTATAATAATTTTCAAAAGATGATCCACGCCTATAACGATCTCTTTAATAACCGGAATCAGCTTTTCATCCTTACCATCATTAATGACATATACATCATTGGACGGGAGCCAAAGAATATCCGTTAATTTCCCAACCAATTCACCGGATTCAGTTACCATGCTAAATCCTAACAAATCCTTGGAAATCAGATCCGCATTATCACCCGAACGACTTTCAGCATAAAGAGTTTGGCCAATAAGCGTTTCAGCTGAATCTCTCGTTTTAAATCCTTCAAAAGTGAAGCGTCTTTTCTTTCCTTGTCCAATCGCATTGAAAAGCTTGATATCCTGAACCATATCCGTATCAAAACCAATATGCAGTTCACGCGTTTCAATATATTCATCGAAATAACGTGATAATGGCTGCAGACGTACTTCACCTCGCAATCCGCTGACGCGTGTTATTCGTGCAATAGGATGAACTTTTTTAGTCATATCAGTCAATGACATCCAATCGTGCACGTTTACCACCTTCTTTTGCGTTTAGTGCAAAAACGAGTGTGCGAATCGCAGAAATATTGCGACCGCGCTTGCCGATTACTTTTCCGTAATCGCCTTCACCAACTGTCAATTCAAAAATAATTTGCTGTTCAGTTTCTATGGCTGTCACCTGTACTTCTTCTGGTTTATCCACTAAATTTTTAACAATCAACTCGATCATTTCCTGCATGATAATCTCCTTGCAACCTTATTTGTCGCTTTTGTTTTCCGTATTGTCTTCAGATGCTTCATCTGTCTCTTGTTCTGGTTTGGCTTCTTCTTCTGTGGTTTCTACTGCTTTTTCCTCAACCGGTTCTTCTTCTTTTACCTCTGATTCAGGTTCTTCGTCCTCTGATGTTTCTTCTTCTACGTCTGTTTCAGCTTCAGGTTCATCTTTTTCTTTTGTAGAAGCTTCTTCAGTTTCACTACTTTCGTCAGATGCTTCTTCAGCAGGAGCTTCTTCTTCAGCCGGTGCTTCTTCTTCTGCTGGAGCTTCTTCTTCAGCTTTTTCCTCAACCGGTTCTTCTTCTTTTACCTCTGATTCAAGTTCTTCGTCCTCTGATGTTTCTTCTTCTACGTCTGTTTCAGCTTCAGGTTCATCTTTTTCTTTTGTAGAAGCTTCTTCAGTTTCACTACTTTCGTCAGATGCTTCTTCAGCCGGTTCTTCTTCTTCTGCTGGAGCTTCTTCTTCAGCTTTTTCCTCCACAACTTCTTCAGTCACTTTTGCTTCAGTTTCTTCTTTTACAGGCGTCTCTTTCTTCACTTCATCCGCAGCAGCCGTTTCTGATTCTTTTTCAGCCACTTTTTGTTTTTCTTCTGCTTTATTTGATGCTTTATCAGTCCGTTGTTTTTCTACTTCTACCCGTTCAAGAGCCCATTTCTTCATTTCTTTTTCAACTGCTTTTTCATCTAAACCCTGACGAATTAAGTGCCAGCGATAGGTTAATCCGGTGCGTTTTAATAGATTGTGAGCTGTTTCTGTTGTTTGGGCACCTTCTTTTAGCCAATGTATAATTCGCTCATCGTTAAGTGCAAAATTCTTTTCATCATTTCGTTCGAGAGGATTAAACCAACCCAATTGCTCAATTGCAGCTCCATCGCGGCGTGATCGTTCATCCATCACCACCAAGCGATAAAAAGGTCTGTTTCTGCGTCCAATTCGTTTCAGTCTTATTTTCGTAGCCAAGATAGTCTCCTTTTAGCTTATTCCCATAAAGTTACCCATTGGCATCTTGCCGGGTTTCATTTTTCCAAATTGTTTCATCATTTTTTTCATTTGCGCAAATTGTTTCAATAGCTGATTCACTTCTTGCAAAGAACGACCAGAACCGAGAGAGATTCGTTTCCGTCTGCTGCCATCGATTAAGTTAGGCTTGCTACGTTCTGATGGCGTCATGGAATTGATAATGGCTTCTGTCCATAATAGTTGACGATCGTCCATATCCATCCCTTTCAACATTTTGCGATTAATACCAGGCATCATTCCCATAAGTTGTTGGAGTGATCCCATTTTTTTTAGCTGCATTAACTGCTGCTGAAAATCTTCTAAATTAAATTCATTGCCACGCATTTTCTTTTCCAGCTTGGCGACTTCTATTTCATCTGTAACAAGTTCTGCTTTTTCAACCAATGAAATTACATCTCCAAAGCCCAAAATCCGATCAGCCATCTGTTTAGGATTAAAAGGTTCCAACCCATCCATTTTTTCTGAAACTCCGGCAAATTTAATGGGAGTTCCCGTCACTTGCCGAATTGAAACAGCAGCTCCTCCTCGGGCATCTCCATCCAGCTTCGTCAGAATGGTGCCGGTCAAGGGCAAAGCTTCTGAAAATGCTTTAGCAGATGTAACAGCATCTTGCCCGGTCATACTATCTGCAACAAAAAGAATTTCATTCGGTTTTACTTCATCCCAAATATGCTGAATCTCGTTCATCATTTCACCATCAATATGCAGTCGACCGGCAGTGTCAAGAATGACAATATCTACTTTTTCACTTTTTGCTTTGGCAACAGCATTAACACAAATCGCCACAGGATCTCCAAGGCCCTCATCATAAACAGGAACATCAATTTGCCGACCCAAAGATTGCAATTGCTCAATCGCAGCTGGACGGTATACATCTGCAGCAACCATTAAGACTTTCTTATTTTGATTCGTAAACATTTTGGCTAATTTTGCACACGTTGTTGTTTTTCCGGACCCTTGAAGTCCCGCCATCAAAATGACAGATGGTTTACCGTTTAAATCTATTTCAGCCGTTTCATCACCGAGAACATGTATTAATTCTTCATAAATAATTTTAATAAATTGCTCACCCGGTTTTATTGACTTCAGGACTTTGGTTCCTTCAGCTTTAACTTTTACATGTGTAATAAAATCACGAGCCACTTGTAAATTCACATCCGCTTCCAAAAGGACGCGACGAATCTCTCGCGATGTCTCTTGGATATTCGTATCTGTAATTTTCCCCAACCCACGTAAGCGACGGAATATTGTGTCGAATCTATCTGTTATTTGTTCAAACATAAATTTTCGGTTCGAATAAAGCTTATAAAATTAACTGATTCTCTTTAGGGAATCAATAAAATAGAATATATTTATAAATGGTTGAATTATGCGTCGAACTTGACGGAAACTAACTTGGAAACGCCCTTCTGCTCCATGGTAACACCAAAAAGATAATTAGCTGCTTCCATGGTTAGTTTATTGTGCGTCACAACAATGAATTGAGTCTCTTCAGAAAAAGCTTCCAAAACTTTAGTAAATTTGCGGATATTGATATCGTCCAAGGGTGCATCCACTTCATCTAAAATGCAATATGGGCTTGGTTTATATTGGTAAATAGAAAACAATAAAGCGATGGCCGTTAATGACTTCTCGCCAGCAGATAACATACGTAACGAATTATTTTTCTTTCCCGGAGGTTGAGCATGAATTGCAATATCAGCTTCAAGAGGATCGGGGTCACCCACCAATGACAATGAGCCTTTTCCTCCTTCAAAAAACATGGAAAATAATTTTTCGAAATTAACCTTTATTTCATCAAAGGTTTCCGTAAAAAGCTTCCGAGCTTCCTGATCAATTTTTTGTATTGTATTCCTCAAATTTTGTTCAGATTCGATCAAATCTTCTTTTTGTTCAGTAAGAAGCTCAAGACGTTCACACTCAACATCATGCTCATCTTTTACAGCCATATTTATTGGCCCTATATTTTCGACACTGCGGTTAATTTTTTCAATTCGTTCTTCCAGTGAAAATAATGATTCTTCAACTACCATCTTTTTCGGAATAGACATATCATACCTATCTTTAATACGCTCAATGACCAGCTTGATACTTTGATCATAATTGACAATCTCAAGTTCAGCAGATTTTAAATCTTCTAATAAATTTTCACGATTATGCTGTTCTTCACGAATTTTTGCCTGAATAATTTCAATTTCTTTATATGTTTCCTGATAGGTTACTTTTTTCAAATCGAGCACAGATCGTTTTTTATTAACGACTGCATTTGCTTTCACCAACTCCTTCTCACACGAATTGATCTTATCTTCCAATTCCTTCTGTCTGGCCAATAGATTTTTGATTTCACTGTCTATATCAGTTTGTCTGCTCGTTAATTCTGTCACTGAATCTGCAGCTGTTCTTTTTTGAAAAGAGATATTGTCACGCTGATTTTCAAGATTGAGAACTTCAATCCGCAAATCCTGGGCACTCTGATGATATTCATCACGCTGTTTTCGAACAGCTAATAACTCGTCGTTTGCTTTTGTTAGACCTTCAGCTAGTTTTTTCAGAATTTTTTCACCTTTTTCAGCTGATGGTGATAATTTTTTCAAAGATGCTTTCAAAGATACAATTGCAGCTGACGTTTCATCCATATTATCAGATATCGCTATTAACAATTCACACTGCTGTTCATTATGGATTTTATATTGCAAACATTCATTTTCAAGAGTGGAAACATCTTCATTCTGTTTATCAAGCGTTGTGATAATTTTATTTTGTTCGGATGTAGTATTCCCTAAACTTTCAGCATTATCTTTCAAGTCCTTTTGAACAGCACTTTGAGCTTTTTCATTTTCCTGAAGTTGGATTAATAGTGATTCTAATTTCTCTTGACGCCCTACAAGCCCTTTTCCCATTTTAACTTGGGATAAAATCAAATTCGTGTCGGAATATGTACCTTCCAAATCAACAAGATCCCATCCGGACAGATTCGCATCTTGCAACGCTTTGGAAAGATTTTTCACTATTAACACATTGCCCAGTAAAACATTAACTAGTTCGCTATATTTAGAATCTGCTTTTATACTTTCCAATGCTCTGCAAACTACCAAGTCACTTTTAGGAGTAGTTGCAATTTTTGATTTTAAAGCTGATAATTCTTTTAAAGGTAAAATAGATGCGTTGCCGTGTTTTTGATCTTTTATAATGTGCAGTGTTTTAAGAGCGGTCGCTCTGTCTTTTGCAACTAAACAGCCTGCAGTTGGCCCAAGCACATTTTCAATAACTGACTGGAATTCTTTATCAATATCTAATAATTCAGCCAAAACGCCATGGACACCTGGGAAATCTTTAGAATGTTTTAACACATGTTTTACACCGCCGGAAAAACCTTCTTTCGATTCTAATAAATTTTCATAAAACTGAATTTGGTTTTGGAGTCCTTCCTGCTTTGCTCCCAAACTATGCTGCCTGCGAATTGTATCATGTTCATCCAATTTTACAGTCTGAATCTGGGATTTTATTTTTTTAAGCTTTTCCTGAGTTAAACCAACCTGCTCTTGGAGTCCAGCCAACTTATTATTTTTTTCAGCTGATTCTTTTTCTGCAGTAGCAATACTCTCTTTTAAACTTATTTCTCGCGATTTCAAAGCGTCCATTTGTTCTTGTTTATCGGCAAGCATATCTTCAGTACGCTTGAAAAGTGATTCTTGGTCAGCCAGTTTACGCTTCTCATCCCAGCGTTCATTCTGCAATGTATCCACAGCTGTTTGCGCTTGCTTATATTTTATATCTATAGATTCAAACGCAGCTTTTTCCTTTTTATAAACAGCTAATTGATTATCAATCTGCGGTAAAAGTTCTTGAGTTTCTTTGTTATAATCATCTATATGCTGTTGAAGTTGGCTAACGCGATTTTCATTGGCAGAATTTTCTCTCTCCAAACGTTCAGCGGTTGATTCAGCGCTTCGACGTTGCTCTGTGCCAACCAATACATCGCGCTGCAAGGTATCACGCTTTTCTGCAGCTGTTGAAATATCCGTGCGCATTTCATCGAGTTCTGACTGTTGCTGCTGATAGAATGATTTCAAATTGTCCAGTTCTGTTTCATGAATGGATGTTTCTGTTGCAGTGGATTCGCGGAGGTGTTTGAAATCCTGAATCTTTTTCTTTAAGGGTATGGCAGCTTCTTCAAATTCTTTTATTCTAATAAATGCTAAAGCAATTTCACGCTGACGGAGTTCAACCGTCAATTTTTCATGACGCTCAAAACGTTTGAGTTGTAACACCAATGCTTTCACTTTTGCTTCAACTTCTGCAATAATATCGAAAACGCGTTCAAGGTCCGTGCGGACTGCTTCAAATTTGCGCAATGCCGATTTACGCTGTTGCTTATATTTGTTAATCCCGGCCGCTTCTTCAAACATCCGTTTGCGATCGTCGTTTGTTTCAGAGAGTATTTGTTCAATCATTTTGAGCTCGATAACCGAATAAGCATCTGCTCCCATACCTGTATCAACAAACAAATCCTGAATATCCTTTAAACGACATGGTGTGCGATTAATAAAATATTCACTATCCCCATTTCGAAAGATACGACGTCCGATCTCGACATCATTATATTCCACGGGTAGTTTACCTTTATTATTATGAACGGTGAGAGATACTTCGCAAACGCTTAGTGGTTTTAAAGAATCGGAGCCGCTGAATATAACATCTTCCATTTTAGTGCTACGCAAGACACTATGTTTCTGTTCGCCCAAAACCCAGCGAATGGCATCGACAATGTTAGTTTTTCCACAACCGTTGGGACCAACGATTGCTGTTATTCCTTCTCCAAATTTGAGGTTATCCTTTTTGGCGAAGGATTTGAATCCGTGAATGCTTAGATCTGATATATACACTTAATACTGGTTTGGGTGATTTGTGGTGACGGAATTTATGTATTTTTAGAGGAGAATGCTACAAATTAACCCGGAGGCCAATTCATTTGTCGTCCACCCAATAAATGGAGATGAATATGATACACAGCCTGCCCGCCGTGCTGATTGCAATTAAACACTGTGCGGTAACCCGAATCAGCAATACTCTCTTGTTCTGCAATATCCTTTGCAGCTATTAACATTTCACCCACGAGTAACTTATGGGAATCATCCAGATTATTCGTTGTGGCAATATGCTCTTTTGGAATAATGAGTATATGTGTAGGTGCTTTTGGATCAATATCCCGAAAAGCTAATACTGAATCATTTTCATACACTTTATCGGATGGAATTTCTCCAGTTATAATTTTGCAAAATAAGCAATCAATCATTCAAACCTCCAAATTCAATAATATTCAAAGCAGTCATTACAGCAGTCTCTGTACGCAAGCGTCTGCTGCCCAAAGAAACGATAGGAATATTTTTCTCTCTAATCACAGTCATTTCATTTTCAGAGAAATCTCCTTCCGGGCCAATTAACATGGTTACTTCATTTGGCTGAACATCTTTTTGCCAAGATGCTAACGATTGCTCGCCATAGCTGTTTAGACAAACTATGCACTTAATACTTTTATCAATAAACTGGATTAAAGATATTGGTTCATGGATAATTGGAAAGCGACTGCGACCGCATTGTTTTGCAGCTGTGCGAACAATTTTTAGAGCTCGTTCCATATTCAATGATTTTTTTTACACATCTGGTCAAAAGTAATGGCGTGATGGAAACAGCGCCGCATTCCACTGCTTTTTCCAATAACCATTCAAATCGGTCTCGTTTAATTAGCCCAACTGCTATATGCATTTTTATTTTTGCTTCTGAAAAACCCGATGTCTTTTCAATAATTTCACCATTCACTTCATGGCCATTTTGTTTAATAATGCCTTTGTACGCAGTTCCTCCTCCATCCAACATCCAAATTTCATCATCGACATTTAGTCGAAGTACATGAAAAGCGTGATGCGCTTCTTCACTATCAAGCTTGAAGCGGTTTTTCGTAATATTATCGGGAGATAAATAAAAAAAGTGTTCGTTGGCCATTATCGTAGCCAGTTAAAACCCACATGGATAATGGCACCGTTATAATGTTTTTCACCATCCACAATACCATTCATTGGTAATATATCCATTCCGGCGCCAACGGATACCATCATACCATTCGCCATTAAAAAATCAACGCCGACACCGGCATATCCACCCACAGACCATATACCTTTTGATTTTCCCCATCGAGTTGAAAATGTATTACTTTCTGCACCATCAATTGTTAATACGGGACCGAGTTGCCCGGTTACAAATGGAGCAAAATTGTTAGCAATCTGATCTGCAAATGGAAAGTATTTACCGCCGCCAAATAAGGGAACTATGAAAACATATTTATCCCCCACAGAACGATATTGGCCTGTATAATAATCATAGATCATCATTTGCTCATCACCTTTTACGTCAAAAATTTTACCATGAAATAACCATTGCAGTTTATCTGAAGAACGCCACGTCTGATGAAAAAATACACCCGTGCCCTGTTCACCTACTTGCAAACCGAAGCCTTTATATCCCTCACTTGCAAAAAGCAATGTTTGAAGTAAAACGAAAGCTGCTATTATTTTTGTTTTCATATATCTATTACCACTTTTCCAAACTGTTCACTGTTTTCCAGATATTCATGCGCTATTGCAATATCATCCAAGGGAAATATTTTATCAACTCGGGACTTCAATTGGCCTATAGCAACCAGTTTGATAACCTGTGTAAATGCATCTACATTTCCCATTGTCGACCCCATAATTGTTTGCTGCTTGAAAAATAAATGCCGCAGATCAATAGTTGCATTAGGACCGGTTGTTGCTCCACATGTTACAACACGACCCCCTTTTGCCAATACGTGCATAGATATTGCCCACGTTGCTGAACCCACATGCTCAAACACAACATCCACTTTTCCACAAAACGTTTTGACTTTATCAGCAACATTGTCATTATAATGATTTACCACCAAATCAGCCCCCAGTTCATTTGCGAAAGCACATTTTTCATCGGATCCGACTGTGGCTATTACATTACACCCGGAAATTTTTGCTATTTGCACTGCCATATGACCAACACCGGAACCGGCGCCCCATACCAGAATGTTTTCACCGGGTTTAATTTTTGCGCGATTTATAAGCATTTGATATGCTGTTTGCCCAACTAATGGAAACGCAGCTGCTTCTGCAAAAGTAATATTTTCCGGTTTAAGTTCTACACATTTTTCGTCCAGAACTATAAACTCACAGTTTGTACCATCCGTTGATTCACCACGAATGCCCATGTTAGCGCATAAATTTTCATTCCCGGACTGGCAACTTCGACACTCACCACAATACACCAATGGCTGTATAATAACAGAATCACCGATTTTAAATTTATTTGCTTGCACGCCGAGTTTGTATATTTTACCGGCTCCGTCGCTGCCCATTATCAATGGCAATGGAACGCCGGGAATTCCATTACGAATCCAAATATCGAGATGATTAAGTGCGGATGTTTTTAATTGAATACAAACTTGACCGGTGGAAGGCTCGGGAACAGGTAATTCATCGATGCGTAGAACCTCAAAACCCCCATGCTCATGAATGCGGACAGCTTTCATTTTTCACAAGAACAAAATATTTTATCCAAGCTTAAATCGCCGGGACCAGCCATCATTATTGCAGCACTGGCAATGGCATAGACAAGAGCTAGTTCAGGATTGCCATCTCCAGTAGTAATATGCATATTTACACCAACCAGCATAGTAATCATTATTAATCCGGCACCCAAGCGTGTACACAATCCTAATCCAATCATGATTGCACCAATTGATTCAGAAAATGCGGCCATAAATCCCCAGAATGCGGGTAAAAACGTTATTCCGAGATGTTGCATTCCAAAGGCGCCTAACCCTGCCCAGCCTTCAGGACCGCTCATTAGCTTATCCCAGCCATGATTCATTAGAATCAAATAACCAATTCCAATTCTTAAAACTAACAAACCGTAATTACGACATTTACTGCAATCTTTAAAAACTGCCGTTATACATTTATTCATCATTAATCTCCTTATATTCAGCATCCTGTATATCCATTTTTTGATAATCCCTTTTTTCTTTTTTATTCGGCATATTTTTCATCAGAATAATATTTTTAACAAACCGGATGCCGGCAAATACCAATACCAGAATAAATAATGTTTTAAACATTATTTATTCTGAAACAGGATTGAAAAATTTTGTACCCGTGACCGGCTGACGGATATAATTGATCACTTCATCCAGGTCTTTATCATTATTTACAAAATCAATATTATTTGTGTTGATAATAACAAGCGGAGTATCCTGGTAGCGGAAAAAATATTCTGTATAGAGTTGATTTAAAGCATCAATATATTCTTCAGATATGTTTTTTTCCATATCGCGACCACGATGAGAAATATTGCGTATGAGTGTATCAGTATCTGCTTGCAAATAAATAACTAAATCCGGGTTAATAACATTTTTTTCTAACAGTTTAGCCACCGTATCATACAGCGTCATTTCTTTCTCATCTAAATTCAGTGAGGCAAATAGTCTGTCTTTTACAAACATATAGTCTACTATAAGCAGATTATGAAACATATCTACTTGACGTAATTCCTGTTGCTGTTGATAACGCTGAAGTAAAAAGAACAACTGTGTTTGGAACGCATATCGTTCCGGTTCATCATAAAATTCAGATAAAAATGGATTTTCATCAAAACCTTCAAGTATCAACCGCGCTCCCAATCGTTCAGAAAGTAGTTTGGCTAAACTTGTTTTCCCCACGCCAATAGGCCCCTCAATGGCGACATAATACAAATTCCTCATGCGTTTTTTTCCATGACATGTTTTGTTACGTTAGATGTATCCAAACACATACTTAATAATTTGCTTACAGTTAAATTATATACCGGAACAATGAAGTTTGGGGCAAGTTCTGCCCAAGGAAGTAATACAAATTTACGGTTTGCCAAATCAGTATGAGGGATGGTTAATTGCTCTGTTTCCAAATACGAACTTCCGTATGTTAGTATATCAATGTCAATAGTTCGTGGTGAATTTTTTTCTCGTTTTTTAGAGCGCCCCAGTAATTTTTCCACATTTTGGCAAGCATCAAAGAATTCGAATGCAGAAAAATCTGTTTTGTAAGAAATGACTGTGTTTAAAAATTCCGGTTGGTCTGCATTAAATAGTGGGGGACTATTATAATACGAAGCACTTTTAATATCATTAATTTCATGATATGTTGCTAGTGCTGTAAGAGCACTGGCGAGATTTGATTCACGATCTCCAATGTTTGAACCTAGTGATAAGAATCCAGAATCAGGCATTGTCGTCCTTTTGGCGTGTAATTTCCACTTCAACAGTATCCAAATTACCATTAATTGGAGCTTCAGGTTTTCGCACACGTACAGTTATTTTTGCAATATTAAACTGCATTAGAATTGCATTTGCAATTGATTCAGCCAGAGCTTCAATCAAATTAAATTTATTACCCTTTACACAATTTTTCACAGTTTGAAAAACAGCTTCATAATCAATAGTTGTTTCAAAATTATCGGATGTACATGCTTCATTTAAATCTGTAGACATTTCCACATCCACTTCGAATTGCCCACCCTGCTCTTTTTCCGATTCATTGACTCCGTGGTAGCCATAAAACTGCATGTTTTTAATACGAATGATGTCCATAGTAAAAATAAAGTTACTCCTCGTTATGTTCTCTAGTCAACTTGTAGAAATAAAAAAGCCCCGCACAAAATGCGGGGCTTTTTAGATTAATGGTAAGATTTACATCATACCGCCCATGCCGCCCATTCCTGGGTCCATTGGAGGCATCGGTGAATCCTTTTCAGGGATTTCAGTTACAGTTGCTTCAGTGATAAGAACCATACCGGCAATTGAGCAGGCATTTTCTACAGCCACACGAGCAACCTTAGTGGGATCAATAATACCCGCTTCGAACATATCCACATAACTTCCGTCACGGGCATCAAAACCATAGGCACCTTTATGCTCACGTACATTTTGGACAACAATTGATGCTTCAACACCTGCATTTTCGCAAATCTGTCGAATAGGTGCTTCAAGGGCACGACGTAAAATACTAACGCCAACAGATTGTCCGCCCTCAAGCTTCAACTTATCCAATGCATCTTGTGCTCTCAACAATGCCACACCACCACCGGGAATAATTCCTTCTTCCACTGCGGCGCGAGTTGCATGAAGAGCATCTTCAACGCGAGCTTTCTTTTCTTTCATTTCTACTTCAGTCGCAGCACCCACATTGATAACAGCTACACCGCCGGTTAGTTTAGCTAGACGTTCTTGGAGTTTTTCACGATCATAATCAGATGATGTTTTATCAATCTGAACGTTGATTTCGTTGATACGAGCCTTAATGGCATCTTTCTTACCACCGCCATCAACGATTGTTGTATTGTCTTTATCTGACACAATTCGTTTGGCAGTTCCAAGATATTCGATGGTCGCATTTTCCAGTTTATAACCGGCATCTTCAGACACAACTGTACCGCCCGTTAATATGGCAATATCTTCCAACATTGCTTTGCGACGGTCACCAAATCCGGGTGCTTTCACTGCTAATACTTTAAAAGTACCACGCAATTTGTTCACCACGAGAGTTGCCAGTGCTTCACCTTCTATATCTTCAGCGATAATCATAATTTGTTTACCTGATTGAACTACTTTTTCCAATAAAGGAAGTAAGTCTTTCATATTGCTGAGTTTTTTATCGTAAATCAGAATATATGCATCATCCATTTCCGCTTCCATGGATTCAGAATTGGTAACGAAATAAGGTGACAAATATCCACGATCAAACTGCATACCTTCCACGAATTCGAGGAATGTTTCAGCAGTTTTGCTTTCTTCCACAGTAATTACACCATCTTTGCCCACTTTTTCCATAGATTCAGCAATTTTTTCGCCAATCTCACTGTCATCGTTTGCAGAAATAGTAGCTATATTAGCAATTTGTTCACTATCGGGAAGATCCTTACTTTGTGACTTTAGTGCTTCTACAACTGTCTCACGCGCAGCATCAATACCACGTTTGATTGACATGGGGTTTGTACCTGCTGTCACATTTTTTAGACCTTCTGCAATGAGAGACTGAGCCAATACAGTGGCAGTTGTTGTACCGTCACCTGCAATGTCAGATGTCTTGGAAGCAACTTCCTTAACCATCTGAGCACCGATATTTTCAAGCTTATCTGCAAGTTCAATTTCCTTGGCCACAGTGACACCATCTTTGGTAACAGTAGGATTGCCAAATTTCTTTTCAATAACGACGTTTCGACCTTTTGGGCCCAGTGTAACTTTTACGGCATCAGCCAGTTTGTCTACACCTGCTTTTAAGGCGTTACGCGCTTCTAGACTATATGTTATTTCTTTAGCCATTGCTTCTATCCTCCTTACAGAATAGCGAGAATATCACTCTCGCGCATGATTAAATATTCTTTTCCGTCATGGGTAACTTCTGTGCCGGAATATTTTCCATATAGCACTGTATCACCTGCTTTAACAGTCATTTCAACAATTGCACCGGAATCACTGGCTTTGCCAGGACCTACAGCTGCAACTGTTCCTTGTTGAGGCTTTTCTTGTGCTGTGTCAGGAAGTATGATACCGCCAGAGGTTTTTTCCTCAGCAGCATCAGCTTCCACCACTACACGATCAGCCAATGGTTTGATGTTTAGAGCCATCATTAAACTCCTATTTTTATTTTATGAATATGTATTGTTTGTCTTCTTCAGTAGAATGCCTTTAGGCAGCGCAGAATATATATGTTATTTAAGATTGAATACAATACTTTTTAGCACTCTTTTAATAGAGTGCTAATTCACTTCCCCGTACTACCGAAGCCTCCACTTCCTCGAGATGTATCAGATAATTCATCGACTAATTCAAAATGGATAGGCGCACCGTCCATGGCAACCAATTGAAATAATCGCTGACCCGGCTCTACTCTATAATCTTCAGTCTTGATATTGTCTATAGCCGCCATGATTTCTCCGCGATAACCACCATCAATCAAACCAATGGAATTACTCAATCGTAACGGCGTTTTGGAAATACTGGAACGGGGCATCAATAAATATGGTTTATTTTCTGTGTTTTCACATGCAATCTGCAAATGTATCAGTGTGGATTCACCCGCCTTAATCGTTTGTTCCGATACGACAAATAAATCAATACCGGCGTCCCCATCATGAAAATGACCATGATTTTGGTATAATTGGCTCACAGTAGTATTGAATGGTTTAATTTTTAAATGCATTAATAATCCTGTTTAAAAGTTTGTATGGTTAACCTATCAAATTTTTTATCATTTCAATGTGTTTTGGAGTCGACCCACAGCAAGCACCGATGATTGTAGGATTAGACTCTAAATACAACAATATACTCTCTTTAAAGTTAGAATCATTTATAGTATTAAAATAATTATTATCATAATCCGTTACACCCAAATTAGAATACACACCCCAATCATCTGTCCAAAGAGATAAAAATAATTCTAATGCACTTTGGGTTGTCGCAATCTTATTACAATTAAGCATTAAACATGAAACTGAAAACGTTTTAATCAAATTGATAGTTTCTTCCAAGGAATGACCATCAAGAATATGATCGCCATCTTTTAAAATTAAGCTGAACCAACATTTTGATTCAATATTACGACTGGTTTCAAGAGCGATCTGAATTTCTTCGACATGCCCCATGGTTTCAAATAACAGCAAATCAACGCCTGCTTCATTAAACCATTCTACTAATTCACCAAATGTATCTTCAGCGGCACCCTTACCCGGAAATAACTCAGGCGAATAACAATCATCAACTGCTGTAATTGAACCGGCAACTTTTATAGAATCATCACCAGTTTTCCGAGCCAAGTCAACTGCAAACATTAAACTATTGCGAGCTTTTTCTTGAGCTCTTTGCTTTGTATAACCGGCTTTACCATACGTATAAGTCGTCGATCTAAACGTATTAGTTGTAATAATGTCCGCTCCGGCTGCGGCATATTCTTGATGAATATTTAATACAATTTCAGGATGAGTCAAGTTTGCGTCTGCTGACCAAATCGGTAAAGGAAGATCAACACCTTTGCGGACTAATTCAGTGCCCATGGCACCATCTAAAACCAGCGGTTTAGATTTGTGTGTTTTGTTCAAACTTTTTACCGAGATAATATAGAAGTATACTTGCTAGAAATAATGAAACACCTATAATTGATTCAACAGTTTGTTCTTTAAATGTATAAAATAAAATCCAAGCATTTACCGCCAAAAATAAAATCGGCGTCCAGGGATATCCCCACACTTTATAGGGTCTTGGCAATTCCGGTTCACGTTTTCGCAAAACAAAAACAGCTGCCACAGTTGCAGAATTAGTAATAATAAGCGCTATTCCCGTATACATCAATACCTGTTCAAATGATGAAGTGAAAATAAACAACAAGCAAATAGCCAGTTGCAGTATAAAAGCATAAATAGGAATTCCTTGGCTATTGTTTTTTGATAAAATTCTAATATAGCTATAATCCTCACCCATTGTTTCCATGATTCGAGGACCAATGAATACATAACTGCTTATGGTGGATAAAAGTAAAAAAGAAATCCCGATGGCGATAATTCCAGCTCCAGTTTGACCGAAAATTCTCACTCCGGAAATGTATCCTACTTCCACCTGACCAACCATTTCAGACATGGGTGTTGTGTATAGAAAAATGTAGTTTAACAATACATATAATACCATTACAAAGGATGTCCCTAAAAGTAAAGAACGGGGTAAGTCCTTTTGAGGATTTCTTACCTCTCCAGCAAAATATATTGTCGAATTCCAACCTGTATACGCATAATACACCCACACAAGACTTACTGCAAACCCTGAACTCATTATCAATTTCACATCACCCGGTTTTGGCAGAATTGAAATAACTTGATGATCGTTCATCATAAAACCGGCAATGATAAATATGAAGATAAGGATGACCTTTATTCCTGTTGACCAACCTTGAAAAAGTGTGCCCCATTTTACACTAAAAGCATGAAGAAAATGAAAAATAAGAATCATTGAACAAGCAACCCATATGGGGTCGAAAGCAGGAAATATTGCAGCAAAATACGTGCCTAAAGCCATAGCGGCCAAAACAGCAGGAGCAGAAAAACCAACGGTTGCAGAAACAAATCCACCGGCAAAACCAATGGATGGATGGATGATACGGCTTAAGAGATGATATTCTCCACCAGACCGGGGTAACGCAGCACCTAATTCACTATAAGAAAGTGCGCCGCATAAAGCAACAACACCTCCCACAATCCATAACATAATGAGTGGAAAAATAGATTGGATATCATTGAGTTGAAAACCAAGGCTCGTAAAAACTCCTGTACCTATCATAGATGCTATTACAAAGGAAGAAGCCGTCCACATGGATATGTGACGGTTTGAGGTTGATTTTTCTATCATTTAAAAAAGGATTATGCGCGGTATAATTTGTAGGCTAGTAATAACCAACCGGAAATCAGAGCAAGACCACCGATGGGTGTTATGGCTCCTAACCAACGCACATTACTTATAACCAGAACATACAAACTGCCGGAAAAGATAACAATTCCGATCAATATTAAAACGGATGAAAGATGGATAACATCCTTTGGAAAATGAAATCCGAGAAGACCAATCAATATCAAACCTAAAGCATGATACATATGATATTTTACACCCGTTTCAAAAATCAAAAGGTCTTCAGGTGAAACTTTTGTTTTGAGACCGTGAGCTCCAAAAGCACCCAATAAAACAGCAAGTCCTGCCAGCAGCGCTCCGGTTATTATGATCGATTTCATTTAAGAACTTATTTTTGAACGATTGTTCGTATGGGAAATGGAATTTCAATGCCTTCTTCATCGAACCTTTTGTGAAGACGTTTGATAAATTCATGTTTGATGGAATGATGATCGCCATACTTGACGGCACGCATGTAAACAGTAAAGTCAATACTCGAATCCCCAAACTGTTGAAAACGTACAATAGGTTCATAATCCTTTTTGGCTGTATCCAAATCCTTAATTATTTCCTTGGCGACTTCCAAGGATACTTTTTCCACGTGATCTAAATCGCTGTCGTAAGCCACACCGGCGGCAATTTTAACGGAATAGCTGCTATCAATTGCATCATAGTTTTTTGTAATGGCATTGGATAATTTTGAATTAGGAATCGTGATTAAATTATTTGTTCGTTCCTTCAGGGACGTATTGCGCCAGGTAATGTTGGTTACATAGCCCATTTCACCTGAATCCAATTCAACAAAATCTCCAATACGAACCTTTTCTGAAAGAAGAATGTGGAGTCCTGCAAAAAAATCAGATAGTGTATCCTTCAACGCTAAAGAAATTGCAAGACCACCTACGCCCAATGCAGTCAAAAATGGCGTTATCGATAGCCCAAATGACTGCAAAATAACCATAATACCAATGGCGATAATAGATCCTCGAGCAAGATTTGTAAAAATAGCAGTCGAAGGAAAACCTGTTCCCTGCTTTATTGACCAAGCGTTCAGTAAACCAATGGCCAAGGTAGAACTAGCCAATGTAACAGATAGAATAAGTAGAGCCAGCGCCAGTTTGGCTACATAAACATTATAAGGTAATCCGACCTGTAGACTGCTAGCAGCAAGATAAAATGCACCAAGGAAAAACCAGTATGTGACGTGTTTTTCAACAGCCATAAATAGGACATCATCGCCTTTCCAAGACGTTTTTTCAGCGAATTTTTTAAACCGGCTGCGAAAAAAGTATTTAAATATCAACCCGGCGAAAATACCAATGACTAACGTAATCGCCGGCGGACCCCAAATTGTATAGATTTCTTGTAATTGTTCTTTCATAAGGTTGCGAAATTACAACGTATTAAATTAAATCTCCTCCACTTCTATTTTTACAATAACCTGTAATTCACTATCCGGAAAAAGATAATCTTTATACTCACCTTCTTCTTGCAAATAATCTCTTCGAAAAACATGTTTTCCGTTAATATATAGGGATAAATACTGGAGTTTACGATCTTTGTGAAATGCCCATAATAAACCGTGTTCTACATTTCCTCTCATTGATTTTTCAGATTTCAAATTCCCTGAATAATAACGTTCAGTTTTGGTGGTAATACCTATTTTGAATTTTGAGTTTGTTGTTTCTAATCCAATATTATTCCAGTTTTTTTGAAAAATAACGTCCTGCTTTTTAATTACTTTTATTTCTTTTAGCCTGCTGTTATCAAAATACTCCAATGAACAATGTAGTTGACCTAAATAATAATACTCTTCTTTTTTGATTATTCCGCTTGGACTATACATTCGCATGATGCCGTGAATCTGCCCATTTGAAAACGTTGTAATTGTAGAATATTCACCGTGATGATACCTACGATAATTGATACCATTTAGTTTATCATTTAAATAAGTTCCGCTTTCACGTTTAAAACCATTTGTATTCCATACTGTATATGGGCCAGTACGAATGCCTTTATTATATGTATAGAATGATTTCATCATACCATTTTCATAATATGTGTTTTGCTCTCCATCTATTTTTCCATGAGCATATATTGCTTCATTTCGAAGTGAACCATTACGGTAATATTTTTTTACCGAACCATTATATATATCAGATAAATATGTTATTACAGAATCCAAATTGCCATTAATGGAATACCATTTCCAATCACTCGTTTTAAACCCATTTTGATATGTACCTACAACAGCTTTCTCGCCGTTTACATGCCAAACTTTGTATTTACCCATATACTGGTTATTTGAATATTGAATTAGGGAATCCAATCCTTTATTTTCACTTCGCCATTTCCATTCTCCATTTTTTTTATCATTTAAATAGCTGCCTGTCATGACCTTTTTGCCCTGATCATTCCAAATGGTAACAAGCCCATCTTTAATACCTTTTTTATAAGTCACAATACGTTCTTTCTTACCAGACTTGCTAAACCAAATCCATTTACCATGGGGAATGCCAAATCTGTACTCTCCTATTAAAGACTTTTTACCATCGGTATTGTAATGAATTGATTTCCCATGATATTTATGTTTCTGATAGGTTACTTCGTGAATTTTACTCCCAGTAAAAGTATAATCAACACTTTTACCAGAGAGCATTCCTTTTTCGAATGTTCTTAATGAATCCAGTTTTCCGTCACTTCCAAACCATGACCATTTACTGCTTTTGCGGTTATGATCGAAATTCCCTTTTTCAATTACCGCACCCGATGGAGAATAAGCCACATGTTTCCCATGTTTGATAATGTTTAACATTTCCGTTGAAGACGCCAATTCTCCATTTCGGTGATACGTCAGTAATTCAACTATTGTCGAATCTTTTATACCATCCTTTTTTTGTACTTTCATAATGGCAACCGTTTTCTCCTGCTGATTATCATAACGATCCATGACCACCGAAACGGGTGCACAACTATACATTAAGAGCGTAATTATTATAGGAATGATTTTATTCATCTGTAGAATCTAATTAATAAAATTGGATTAAGATTAGGATTAAGATTAGAATTGGGAATTGTATTGACTGATAATTGTATTTTCCACAAATTCTTTCATCCAAATTAGGAGGTCATAAGAAGCATCTAATCATTTCCTGTGTTATAATTAGTAATTTATTAGCACAAGAACTTGAATCAGCGATGGCTGCGTGGAATAATATTATGCAAACTCCGGAAATCGTTGACTACTTTCATGGTATTTTTGACAAGTTGGGCATTACTGTGGAAGGCATGGATGACAAATTCACCGTTCACCACCAGGGCGATAAAATCGCTTTTACTAATGGTATTGATGATGATATTGATTTTCTCGTTCCATTAAAAAAACAAAATATTCTTAACATGATTAGTCACTCCAAGGATGGCAGCATTAGTCCTGAAGAATCCTGGAGGATTCTATCCGTTTTATTTACACCGCTAACGTATGAAACATTGAAAGTTCCGACACTTGCCGTTAATTGGCGTAGAAAACTGGCTGGCGTAGAAGATTTAATTCATGTTTATTTATTGAACCCTGCCGGAGGCGAAGCCAATAAACACACCCTCATCTATGTTAAGAATCAATGGCTAGTAATCGAAGGACTCTATGGAAATCCAAGACGAACATACCGCATGACGCCGGGACAATCACTAGAATATCAACGGCGCACATTTACTGCAATTAAAAAAGATTCGTTTTGGGAATGGTGGCGATTTGCTACTTGGTATAAAGAATGGAGAAAGACGTGTTCAGTTACGCATACTTAATTTGTAACAAGAATTGAATCAACTAATTCTTTAATTCTTTCTATCAAATTTGAGTCTACCACTTTATTCCCTTCATACATATCGCCTGTGGCATAAACAAACTTGGGAATGACGTTGCATCTGTAATCCAGCATAATGCTATTTGCAAAGGGCATGAGTGACATATAACTCTTATCGCCACCGGCGTTGCATATAAATCCGACTACTTTATCATTCCATCCACTTCCGGTGAGTTCCAATAAATTCTTCGCTGCTGCGTTTAAGGAATAATTATACACAGGACTTGCAATAATCAATGAATCTGCATCCTTTATTTTTTTGGTCAGATCAATAACAGCCTGATCTTTATAACATTCTCCACCGTCACAAAAGGGGAGATTAATAGTTTGCAAATTAATGACTTCAGCATTTGCATTTTTTTCATTAAAAAATGTAAGTGCTTTTTCAGACAAAGCAAGTGTTTGGCCTTTGGGTCGTAAACTTGTGGAGATGATTAAATGCATAGTGCTCTTTCTTGTTTGCTTCGTGAATTTACTCTAGCCAAAGCTGTCTATCTAAACTTCTATATTGGATTGCTTCGCTTATATGCTCCGAACGAATATGGGCACCACCTTCCAAGTCTGCAATGGTTCGTGATACTTTTAATATTCTGTCATAGGCGCGTGCTGATAAACCCAGTCTTTCCATTGCTTGCTTTAATAAACCAGCTGCTTCTTTATCGAGCTTACAGTACGTATTCAAATCACCCGTTTCCATTTGTGCATTGCTAAACATTCCCGCTGTTGACTTATAACGATCCAGTTGTACTTGCCGAGTCATTTGAACTCTTTCACGAATTGCTTCAGATTTTTCACCTGCTTCTTTTCCATCAAGATCTGCGAATGGCACAGCCGGAACTTCGATATGAATATCGATTCTATCCATCAGAGGACCGGAAATACGGCTCATGTATTTTTGGATCAATTGTGGATTACAGGTGCATTCATTTTGAGGATCGGTGGCATATCCGCACGGACAAGGATTCATGGCTGAAACCAGCATAAATCGGGAAGGATAACTCAAAGACATGGAGGCACGGGCAATAGTGACTTCACCATTTTCCAATGGCTGTCGCATAACTTCTAATACATTCTTTTTGAATTCTGGAAGTTCATCTAAAAAAAGGACGCCATTATGAGACAAACTGACTTCTCCCGGTCTGGGAATTGTACCGCCACCGATTAAACCAGCGTCACTGATGGTGTGGTGTGGTGCCCGAAACGGACGTGTGGCAATGATACCTTGACCTTCTGGCAATAGTCCAGCCACGGAATGAATTTTGGTTGTTTCCAATGCTTCATCCAAAACCAACTCTGGTAAAATAGTCGGTAAACGTTTAGCCAGCATGGTTTTTCCGCTACCCGGAGGACCAATCATAATAACATTATGACTTCCCGCTGCGGCTACTTCTAAAGCGCGCTTTACCTGTTCCTGGCCTTTTACATCAGCAAAATCCACATGGTAATTTTTGTAATTCTTAAACAACGCTTTTTGATTAATAACAATTGGCTGAACGGATTTCTGTTCGTTAAGGATTGCGATTACATCAGCGAGTGTTTTAACCCCAACAACTTTTACGCCTTCGACTACGCCAGCTTCACTGGCATTTTCTTCAGGTAAAATAACTCCCCTTATTCCTCTATCTCTAGCGCAAATCGCTACAGGTAAGGCTCCTCGAATTGGACGAATTTTACCATCCAAGGCTAATTCACCTAACAAAAGCATTTTTTCTAAATGATCATGTTTCACTTCGCCAATAGCAGCTAATATTCCAATAGCTATGGGAAGATCAAACGCGCTGCCTTCTTTGCGTATATCTGCAGGCGCCAAGTTGATGGTGACATGTTTATGGGGAAATGTATAACCAGTATTTTTTATAGCAGCGCGGACACGCTCTTTACTTTCTTTTACTGCACCTTCAGCAAGGCCGACTGTTCTGAATTTAGGTAATTTTGCTCCGGTAAGGTGGGCTTCTACCTCAACTATGTAGGCATCAATTCCAAGAATTGCAGAACTTAATGCTTTGGCCAGCATTAATTGCAAGTAATGATGCCTTTGAAAGCCAAGTAGGGAATCAGCAAAAATAAAATAGAATCACGAATCAGATAGAAAGTAAAAAAAGCGGCTAGAACAACCCATCCTTTTTTTTTGATCAATAATTTATAACCGCCCTCCTGGCGAATGCTATTCCATTCAGATAAAAAGGTTGGTTTATAAAATGACATTAATCTTCATGGGGTTTGATTTTACCATATTTAACATTTTCATATTTTTCCCAAAGAGTTTCACCTGCAGCTTGTTGAAAACGAAAGGCAAAGGCCATGGCTTCATAAAATGGTTTATTCACAAAATCATTATGGCTATAAAATTCATCTATCCATCCAACAAATTCATCCAAATCTCTGTCTTCCAGTTGGTCAAAAATACCAAAAACTAATTCAGCGCGATTATCATAATACCACGTAGTGAGTTCATTATAGCCAAGCTCGTCCTTTAACGCTTCATACGTTTCATATGTTTGTGTCATATAAGAAAATAAATATGTTTCTTTTTGATCTGGGGTTAGTGTTTTCCAATAGGCAACAATTGGAGTCATTTTGGTCGGTTCAAAGTCCTGCGACCAAATAAATGATACTAAAAATAGTGGGATTATTAACTTTTTCATGGCTTACCTGTTTCCGAATTATCAGTTCAAACTACGAAGACAAAACTATCAAATCAAAGTGCTCAAGTTGGATTTTGGTGATTTGTGATTTTGTAACTGGTTAGCAGCAAATTATTATTTTCACTCTAACCATTAATGTTCAACGACTAATTTCTACTTAACAAATCATCAACATTAATTAGTCCCCAAAGAGGAAGGACAATTATTGTACGATCCATATTTCTTTTTTCAACAAATTTGAATGATTTTTCTACATCCATTCCCTGGAGCAATTTTTCCAATAAACTTCTCGATTTTAATCCCTTTTTTAATGGAACAAAAAAATCATCCCAATGAATGGGAACAATCACTTTGGGATTCAATGCGTCTACCACATGGGTTTGAAAGTTGTCATTATATGATTTATCCATTGTCTCTAGCCCAGCCATGCCAAGGAATAGAATATCAACAACATAATTTTCCAAAATATTAGATATGTATCCTGCGCTGCCATGAATCGCAATTGATGCATCTGCGTGTTCAACAATAATCGTATAACTGGCTCCTTCAAAATATTCAAACGCACTTGCCGGTGGAACAATCGGATTAATAATTTCTCTATTCAAAAGTTTCAAACCTAATTCTTCATCTGGATAAGGCCAATGTTTCCCTTTTATGAGTGTCACCTTCATTGATCCTATTTGTAGCGGTACTCCTGATTCGACAATGACCATTTGGTCTTCTGGGAAATTCAATCCCCTGCCGATATTGGCTGTTGATTCAGAACCAATAAGTTTTGCACCTGTCTTCATTGCTACTATGGGAGAATCCATGGCATGATCAAAATGGGAATGGACCGGAATAACTGCATTCAGTTGGTGAATCCCGGCTTTCTCCAGGCAATACTCGATTACTCCATAATCTGGTTCAATTTCCCCCCAAAGAACGTTGCTTATTGAAGGTCGACTAAAAAATCCGTCTGTCAGTATTGACGTTTTTCCATCTGTAATTAATATATTTGTATTGCCTAAAAATTTAACATTCAATGAACCAATGTTATAATCCAAATTGGGATGAAAAAGATATTTTTCAAGTTGAGGAGCGTGAGGTCTAAAGTTTAAAAGAAATGTCAGAATAGATATAGTAAATACAAAAATTCCCAAAATGGTATATAGAAAAGATTTTTTCATTTAAGATATTTCAATTTTGTAATGAATTCACTACTAACCTATCAACAATCCACCCAGTCGTCATATTCTTTAATTAATTCGATTAATTCATCCACCGCATTTTCAGCTGGAATATTTTTTCGCACCACTTCTTTTCCTTTATATAATGAAATAACACCCCTGCCGCTTCCCACATATCCATAGTCGGCATCGGCCATTTCACCAGGACCATTTACAATACATCCCATGATACCGATTTTTAACCCTTTTAAATGGTCGGTACGCTTGCGGATCATAGCAGTTGTTTCCTGAAGGTCAAACAGTGTCCGGCCGCAGGATGGACATGAAATATATTCCGTTCTGGAAATGCGTGTGCGTGTGGCTTGCAAAATACCAAAAGATGTTTGATTGATAAATTCATTATCATGATTTGAGTTTAGCCAAATTCCATCTCCAAAACCATCAATGAGCAAACCACCGAAATCTATTGATGAATATAAACGGCAGTGCTCTCGGTCCAATTCGTTGAATTCGCGTTTCATTATTACAGGTATTTCTGTTTTTAATGTTAAAAATGCAACACGCATTTCTACCATGGCATGATCCGTTTTTGCTTCCAACATCAAGACTGAATTATACGGCAATGCATGTATAAATATATCATCCAAATTTTCTAGAGAACACAATACAAAATTCAAATCCGTAGATATGTTAGAAAAATCATCTGTAAGCAATGGATATGTTTGAGACATTTCAGACCAAACATCTGCATCTTGAATCACACTCACCATTCCCGGAAGTTCAAAATCAACACTTCCTTTACCTACATACAAAAAGTCGGCAGCTGCATCAGCAGTGGTCCACTTATCCAAATCTACATTATAATAATGTCCGCATTGCTTCAAGTCTGCTGGTGTGATTTTTTTCAAATCGCTTAAATCAATAATAACTCTGGGGACTTCATCTCCACCAATATTTTTTACGATTAAAGATTGTCGTTTTAGATATTCGTATGGATGGAAAGATTGATCGTCTATTTCAGGTATTTGATCAGTGCGGTTTGATAAGTAACGATCAACCAACGCTTTCGCTACGGGGATTTCAGCTTCCGGCTCTTCTGTGAGTGATACACGGATCGTATCGCCTAGTCCATCTTCTAAAAGAGCGCCAATTCCTACAGCGGATTTGATACGGCCGTCTTCACCTTCACCGGCTTCCGTCACACCCAGGTGCAGTGGATAATCCATCCCATCTTTCATCATGGTTGCTACTAATAATCGGTATGCTTGAACCATCACTTGCGGATTGCTTGCTTTCATGGAAAAAATAATTTCATGGAAATTTTCTTCAATACAAATTCGGGTGAATTCCAGCGCAGATTCAACCATCCCCAATGGAGTATCACCGTAGCGATTCATAATACGATCTGAAAGTGAACCATGATTTGTGCCGATGCGCATGGCCGTTCCTTCTTCTTTACAGATTTTGACCAATGGTAAAAAGCGTTCCCGGATGCGTTCTAATTCTTCATTGTATTGCGCATCTGTGTATTCCAGAATCTCAAATTTTTTCTTATCAGCATAATTCCCGGGATTGATTCGCACTTTTTCCACAATTCGGGCGGCAATCTCCGCAGCGTTTGGCGTAAAATGGATATCAGCCACCAAAGGTTGTGTGTAGCCGCGGCGGTGGAGTTCGTCTCGAATATTTTTTAAATTTTCTGCTTCTTTTTTGCTGGGAGCTGTTATGCGAACAATCTCGCAACCGGCATCAATCAGACGAATAGATTGCTCTACCGTTCCCATAGTATCCATTGTATCAGTGGTTGTCATGGATTGGATACAAATGGGCTGATCGCCGCCGATAATTACATTCCCCACAGCTACTTCGCGAGTTTGAAAGCGCGAGTATTGAAATAAGCTATTACAATATGGTGTGTTGTTTTTCACAGGTGAATTTAATTCTGAAACGGTGTTCGTAAATACGACTTGGCTAATTCAATAGTATAAGTATAATTATCCAATTCTATACAGTATTTATATGCTTTTTTAGCTTCCATTCGTTCGTGTATTAAATCATGGATCTGTCCTTTTAAACACCAGGCGTTCGCTAAAACAATGTCCAGTTCAGCGCCATAATTTTGGACTGCTTCATTAATGTAAACCAGTGCTTTTTCTGTTTTCCTTTCCTTAAAGTGATACAAAGCAAGCTCGTATTGTAAATATCCGATATACCAGTTTTTTTGAATATCTGTTAAATTCGATACCATTTTTTTCAGAATATTTAATGAAGTTAAAGCTGTATTCATCTTCCCACTGCGGATGAGACTCTCAGTATAGAGAATTCGAAAATAGAAGTTCCCGGGAAATTCCTCAACAAGTTCACCACTGTACTCAAGTGCTTTTTCCGGATCCACATCCACCCATAGATACAGAAAAGATACAATACCTCTCGCTTCGATCCATGACCATGGACCATCATTCGCAGCTCGTTCAATCTTTGTTAATCCACGTTCTCGGGATGGATCTAAACCCAATAAACTCGCGCCCCATTGGATAATTACATTGCTCAAACCGGCGTAATATTCTACAATACCGATGGGTAATGCGGCATCCACAATGTCCGGGTGATCTGCCTCTACTTTTTGAATAATGCGAAACCCGGAATAGGCCCAATTCAATGTTTCCAACCATTCCTTCTTCCCCAAATAAATACGAGCCATAAGGCCAGTGGCAGACCCCAAATATAATTGGTAATTCGGATCGTCCGGGAATTTTTTGGTCAATAATTTATAAATAGGAATAACTTCATTTAGATCATTTTCCAGATCAATATACGTTTGCTCTACTGATGAATTTGCTTGATTATGGAGCCAACGAGCCGCCGCCCAAGTCAGGTGCACGGTGGGGTTTTTAGGATAGTCCAACCGTGCTTCTTCTAGAATTTTAATCGCATTGGCTGTTTCATAATTGTAAAAAGCATGAACACCTTTGCGTACCGCATCATCACCGGGGTAGGTTTGGGCGAATAAAACTGTTGATAAAATGACTGGAAAGAATTTGTTCATTTTAAACTTATAAAAACTATATTAATCAAATCTGTAAAACAAATAACATATTTATTCATCCAAAAGTGTAAAATTTCCCATTTCTACACCGCCCCTATTTAATGAATATAATTTAACAAACAAGTTAATTGTCCCCTCCTCATATGAGGAGGGGTTTAAGGAGGTGTAAATATTAAATTCCATCAAATGATTATCGGTTCAGAGTATTGGGAGACTCAACATTATCGATTGTAAAGATTTTTCATTTCTTTAACTATTTACTTCAATACCCAATATATATTGTCCATGATCAATAAAGAATAGCAAAATTTTTAATAAAAATAAAAAATGAAAAACTGAAATCAACCCTGATGGGCGATCATGAGCCAACCCCGAGCTTCATTGCTGTCGGGATTCAGTTCCAGGCTGCGTTGCCAAGCTGCTTTGGCCAATTGGTGTTCATTCATTTTCCAATAGGTTATGCCCATGCCGGTGTAGGCTTCGGCATCCATGGGTTTGAGCTCTACTACTTCCTGATATGCTGCCAACGATTCCTTGTGCATACCTTTTTCCCGGTAATACTTACCCAAACTGCGCATGGCGCCGGGAAGCCAACTGTAAGAATGGTTATTCACACTCAACGCTTTGCTGAAAGACGTCCGGCCCAAAGTGGATTCACCCAAACGGTTGTATTCCACCGCCAATATATAATACGCTTGTGGCAGCAATGTTTTCACCAAAGGATGTTGGGGGGAATAATGAAGTAAATCCTCCCAAGCAGATGTGGCTCGTCCCCATTCATTGGCATTGAAATAACTCAAGCCCTGCATGTATCGAGCATCCACATCGTAATTATTTAAATATACTACATCGCTAAAAGCCAATGCTGCATAAACGTATTTACCTAGATTGAAATATAAATGACCTAACGATAAGTGGGCATTTTCGTTACGTGGATTCATTTTGATGGCTCGTTGAAAGGATGACTTGGCACGATCAATTTCACCCATTTCTTCGTAAGCCCGACCTTGCAAATACACAAATCCGCCATGGTCCGGAAATTGCTCTAATGCCAAAATAGCCAGTTTGATGGCGTCCTCATAATCCCCGGAATTTATTTTTTGTTTGATGAGTGTTAATTTTTGTGCGGGGCCATCAGGATTTTTGGCGGCGGATTGCTCTAATACAGATGTATTATCCGAAGTTTCCCTACCTGTAGCCAGAATATCCAGCGTGGCTCGGTGACTGGGATCCAATGCAAGTGCTTCTTCATAAGAATCACGTGCTTTTTTGTTTTCGCCCATATTCTGGTACATATTTCCCAAATAAAAATGGGCATCAGGATTCAAAGGATTCTTTGTAAGGACACGCATATAAACATCCTTGGCATTTTCCCAATCATGGATTTGTTCATAATGCATTCCCAGTTGCCGCTGGGCACGAATGTCGAACGGTGCTTTTTGAGCAGCCGCTTCATAATCCCGGGTTGAAAATTTAGCTCTGGATTCGATTCGCACTACTTCTTTTTTCTGTGGAGATGCCAAATATCTAGTTGCGCGAGCCAATCGGTCACGACTGGTATTCAGCTTATTTGTATAATTAAATAATTCCCCTGTCAATTGCACAATAGAAACTTCTTTTTTAGGGACGGGAGTTGCAGATACTTTTATTGGTGCTGATCTTTTTGATTTTGCTACAGATTTCTTTTTCTTTGAAGATTGTTTCTTTTTAGATCTTTTCTTCTTTTTTGAAGGACGCTTCTTTTTTTTCTTTTTTTTTGAAAATTTCTTTTTCTTCTTGCTACTGGACTTCTTTTTCTTTGAGGATTTCTTCTTTCTTTTCTTTTTCTTTTTTTGATCCTGTTCTTCTGTTTGTGCGTGTAATAGGAGTGATTGAATAGGAAAAACGCCGGTCAGAAAGGCCAGTAAAAGTAATCGTGTAATCAAGTGGAAGAATTTTATACGCATGACAGGGTGAATGAATTTACGAAAATGGAGAATAATGAAAAGGTGTTTTTGAGCATAAAATTATTAATTTATAACAATCCATTCTGATTTAATTTTACCATTTTCTCCCGGCTCTGTCCAAGCAACAAAAACCATCCCGTTTGCCATTGCCAATTTAGGATAACCACTACCTCGACTCGAGCTAATGGTATACGATTTAAAAAAATCAACTGCACCCGTATTGGAGTTTACAGTTTTCAATTCCAGTTTACCCGATTCCTCCCCTTCTGCCAACCAGCTTACTAATACATTTTCATCATCTAACCAAATGAGATCGGTGCGACCAATAACAGAACCACCATCCAAACGAATTAGATTGCCAAAAGTCCGTCCACCATCATTTGAAAATGAAATATTTACTTGCGGTTTATTATCCGGAGCCGTGTACCAGGCAATAGCCACATTATCTCCATTGGCAACCATGGCGGGTCCATTTACAGGACAACCGGGGACAATCCACCCGTCTTCATTGATGGGTCTGGGAAGTTGGTTATCGTTTATAAATGCCAATTGGATATTGCGCGTTTCATCTGCATAGCGGTCCCGAAAAGCCACCAATGGCCCCACACTCGTATTCACTGCCGATGTTGGGCAACATTCACACACCATATTATCCAGCATAATTTCCAATCCCAGTTCACCTTTTGGAATTATGGTAGTTGTATAAAGCCGCATAGCTCCATCACCGTGATCATGCCCGCCGGATGCCATGGCACGTCCATCCAGCCAAATTAATCCTATAGATCCATTTAAATCATAAAAAGAAACAAACCCATGCTCTCCTTTTATCCCATCACGATGTGGAATAACTGGATCAGACCAAGTCTTTCCGCGGTTCGTAGAAATGGCCACTTTTACATCATAATCATACGTCCCTTCCCCACTCATTTCCAGCCATGACACAGCAAGTGTATCTCCACCTTTGTGATACATTTGTGGTAAATCCGCCCAGTTTTTGAAAAATCGATCACTGGTAACAATCGTATCTTTTTTTGTCCAGCCCTTATCGGTGAATTCAGACATAACAATGTGTTCACCGCCCTCATACCAAATCATGATAAATCCATCATCCGTTTGACAGATATTGGGATAGGCGCTCCCAAGCGCTGTATCGGGGCTGGCAGGTGCACTATTTTTTCCGCAGGAAAAAAACAGCCCCGCAAAAAGCAGGGCCGTTAAAATACGTGTTTGTTTAATGACCGCCGCCTACTTTACAACAAGCAGCCAAAGCTTCATAAGCTGCAGCATCTGCATTAGTGTTGTTGGCAGAATAGCCCAGAGCAGAAATGGCTTTTTCAATAGCAGATAAATCCACCATGCCTGCTTTGTATTCGATGTGCCCCACTTTCTTATCAAGATCTACATCAAAAGCAACTACACCATCTAAAGCTTTTACACCTTCTTCAATGGTACTTTCGCACATTCCACATTGCATGGAATTTAATTGTATATCTACAGTCGTCGTGTCACCACCACATGCAAATAATCCAAGAATTGTTACTGTTAATATGAGATGTTTCATGTTATTTCCTTTTTTGTTTATAAATATTATAAATGATTAAAAATACAGCTAGAAAGTTCACTCCAACTTCAAATCCAAACAATAATTTATTTTCCATATAGAAGGACCAATACGGATTCATAAGCATTTCATATACTGAAACTTGCCCGTGGTCTGGTGAAATTGGATATAAATAGTAATCTGTTTTTAATAAAGGATAAAACCATTGTATTCCAACTGTCCTAGCAGTAATCCAATCCGTGAGCAGATGCAGGAAAGCACCACTGAAAACACCTAAAGCGATTAATGTATTTTTAGTCGGATAATATTTTCGTCCTAAAACATAGATTATTGAACAAGCTATTATCCAGAAAATAGGTGTATGTAATACTGAATGATGTCCGGCAACTGTAGGTGAAAAAACTCCATCTATATCCGGAAAAACAGAAAATGATATACACAGCCAAAGGAATAGCTTTAAGTAAGAAACTGAGTAACGGCTTTGTATAGCTGCACCAGCCAGATAGCCGTGCGCTGCATGGGAAATGATAAACAATTATTTCAGATAAAGGACTTTCCGTGTCTGCACACTATTACCAGAAATAAGCTGTATAAAATACACTCCTGCAGAATAGTTCTTACCATTCCATGAAATTGAATGATTTCCAGATACATAATTCCCTAAAGAATGATGTTCTACTTCCCTTCCGGATATATCAATAACAGCTAATTCAATCTCGCTTGGGCTTTCCAATCTAAAATCAATTGTTAGATTACTATTGAATGGATTGGGATATAATCCATGGATTTCAAAGTCAGAAGGATGAATAACATCTGTAATTCCTGCATTTGGATCGTAGTTTGTGGTAAAATAAATATTTTGATCAGAGCGATAATCTTCCCAGACGATATAAACAAAACTACCATCATCATCCATTCTCGGAGCCCGTTGCGTAACATCTTGTCCATCATCATTCAGCACCTGAAGATTTGATAAAGCACTACTGCTTACATTCATGCCACCATAATAAATATCATTACCGCCACGTTGGTCTTCCCAAATCATATGAATCCAATTCCCATTCGTGATGGCTGTATAAGGGTGATCTTGCCGAACATCATCAGCTGCATTAGGATCAACCAATATACTATCTCCAAAAACAACTGCATCATCGTGAGACACTTTCAAATACACTTTCGGAATATTATTTACTGCAACCATATAGGATAAAGCAACATTCTCATTCAATCGCGACATTCCGGGCCCAGAACTGGGACAATAATCAATTATAAATTGGTCAAAAGACATGCGCGTTAGACTCCCCCATTCAGTATCATTATCACCTGAAAAACTCGCAAACATATCACGGACATCGCTATCATCATTTCTAAATCCAACCATTTTAGTGCCATCATTTAAAATAAGAATATCTGCTGGACAACACTCACATGGAATTGCTCCAGAATAATTATTAACAATCTCATCATCACTAAATGTTTGACCTGTATCACTGGATGCTATATGATAAATATGTTCAAAACTCAAAAAACGACGATTATACTGGAAATAAATAACATGAATTTTTCCTGCTTCACTTGTCGTTATTTCCGGATAGAGATTGAATGATGAAACATCTCCAATAGGAGCTTCTTCTGTCCACGTAGTTCCACCATCTGTAGATTGAGAATAATAAATATTTGTTTCATCATATCCATGACGAGAGTCAGCCCAAATTGCATGGAGAATCCCTCCAAATTCAGCAATTTTAGGACCGCTATACATGATATCACTTACATGACCACTTACAGTATTAATTTGAATTGGTGTTGAAAATGAATTACCATGATCGGAGGAATTGGCATAAAATAGATTTTTATTATCATCATTATTGATCCAAACTACATGTATTGTGCCATTTCCATCTACGATGATATCAGGCATTTTATTATGGCTACCAGAATTTGCCGATACGAGTACATTGGCGCTAAAATCAGCCCAAAGAAAAGAAATCAAACCAAGTAACATTATTTTTTTCATTCTAAATCCTATTCGCCATAAATGGCAGTAGTTTTTATTAAGTTTATTTGAACAAAATTATCATTAATCAAATGTCGATAAAATCTAAATTCAATTAGCTAAATCTAAACATAAATAAAATTAAATTAAAATGACTTAAATTGATAACTCAATGCATTATTTAATTGCAAATTAGAACAGTCATTCTTTTTCATAAAATGGAAACGTAATTAATTTAAGTATTCCCAGTTTATTTTGGTCACGAAATTCTTTTAAACCTAACTCCATGTCCAGTTGTCCCAGCTTTGATGACTTCTTGTAAGTACCACATAAACGATCCCATAATGAGACAGAAAATCCATAATTGGAGTTTGTTTCATCAACAATAGTAGAATGATGAATCCGATGCATATCGGGCGTTACAATTATATAGCGTAATAGTCTGTCAAATGTTTTGGGAATAAAAACATTGCCATGATTAAAAAGTGAGGTCGCATTCAGTATCATTTCGAAAATAACAACTGCCATTGGAGGTACACCTATCATAATAACAATTATGGATTTATAAAAGAGTGAAAGGATTATTTCCAGTGGATGAAAGCGCAGCCCGGTGGAGACGTCGAAATCAAGATCAGCATGGTGGACGCTGTGAAGTTGCCATAAAAAAGGGATAGCATGGACAATTATGTGCTGCAAATAAATAGCGAAATCCAACACAATAACACTTACAGCTACTGCAAACCATGGACTAGTTTCAATATAATTAAATAAACCCCAACCGTTTTCCCGGGCAAAAATGGCTACAGTGAAAACCATGGCTCCTACTGTTACTCTAACAATGACAGTGTTGAAGAAAATTAGACCTAAATTAGTAATCCAGCGCCGTAGTTTAGATTCAGATAGTTTTCTGCGGGGGCTTATTTTTTCCCACAGTGCCATCATTACAAATACTCCCAAGAAGATTCCGAGGCGGAGATAGGTTTCGCTCCATGATGCTTCTAACATTGAGTGGCTACTTTTGTATTTCTCAAGAGTTGATTTTCATCTCGTAAAAACGGCTATCTGCCATATAAACTTTGTGGCATAAAATATTCGCTGCAATCCATTCTTAATAATGATTTCTTCCACATCTTTTGTGGGATGAATGAATACCCGAAAGGGACTGCCCTTTATTTTGGGATATAAATTCATGATTGGTAGAAATAATCGCATCCACCAAATATCTCGCGGATAAATAACTGCGTATATTTTTCGAGCCAGTTTGGATGACAACCCTACCAATTTAGACATATCATCGTAACAGCAAATAACCTTATCCAAGGTGACGATATCAGCCAAGTCTTCGTTTGTGGCTATTATTGTGAAATCACCATGTTTAAAATTTACTTTATTTGTCCAACCTTTTTGCGCTGCTTCTTCCTTGGCAACATTAATATATGCTTCCGAGGCATCAATATTGGTTCCTTTGATCGCACCAGCTTTTAGTAAATCATTTTGAATGGCGCCAATGCCACCGCCAATATCTAGAAAATCCAGACCTTGCACACCTAGTTTATGAATCGCATCTAACAACATTTGAGTTGTTTTGGCGGGTCCTTTCTTAAGATATCGTTTTAATTCACGACGGGCCGTTTTTTCATCAAACATTTTTTGGATACCCTGACATTGACAACAGCCCATCGTTATAATTCCTTCATAATATATAATTATGCTTACAGTGCCAATTTCCTCAACCGTAACGCATTTCCAATAACTGTTACCGAACTAAAGCTCATGGCAGCAGCGGCAATCATGGGACTAAGCAATAGTCCAAAAAACGGATACAGAATCCCGGCTGCAAGAGGCACACCTAAAGAATTGTAGGCAAACGCCCAAAATAGATTTTGTCTAATATTTTTCATGGTCGCCTTGCTCAATTGACGCCCACGAACGATTCCCGACAAATCACCTTTTATTAAGGTCATGTCGGCACTTTCCATAGCCACATCCGTTCCTGTTCCCATGGCGATTCCTACGTCTGCCAGAGCTAATGCAGGCGCATCGTTGATACCATCGCCGGCCATGGCAACGATTCTGCCTTCATCTTTTAATTTCTTTATAATTTCATATTTTTGATCTGGAAGTACGTCCGCTTTCACATTTTCAATGCCCAGTTTTTTTGCTACAACATTTGCTGTTTTTTTATTATCCCCGGTTAGCATAACGATGTGTAATCCTGCTTTTTTCAATTCTGTTATTGCACCGAGCGTTGATGCTTTAATTGGGTCTGCTACTCCTATAATTCCTACCGCTCTGGAATCAATTGAAATAAATACAACTGTTGTTCCTTCTTCCTGTATATTATTAGCTGAATCTGTCAATGTGTCAAAATCAACATTCATTTCCTGCATCCATTGGTGACTACCAATAGAGATTTCTTTTCCATCTACGATTCCACTTACTCCCTTTCCTGTAAAAGAATTGAAATTCGAACAGGATTCAATCGTTAAATCATTTTCCACTGCTTTAGAAATAATGGCTTCAGCCAAGGGATGTTCACTGGCTTTCTCCACACTGGCGGTCCATTTTAATAATTCACTTTTAGAAACCGGATCAATAGATTGAATATAAATGACTTTTGGTTTGCCTTCAGTGAGTGTTCCTGTTTTATCCACCACAAGAGTATCCACTCTTTCCATGGATTCCAGTACATTTGCGTTTTTTATTAATACGCCGACTGTGGCACCACGACCCATTCCCACCATGATGGACATGGGTGTAGCTAGCCCTAATGCACAGGGGCAGGCAATTATTAATACAGCCACCATATTTATAAGGGCAAATTCAAAACGAGGTTCAGGACCCCAAATTACCCAGATTATAAATGTAAGAATACTGACTCCTACTACAGCAGGTACAAAGTAGGATGCCACTTTATCGGCTAAATTTTGAATAGGTGCCCGGCTCCGTTGAGCCTCATTAACCATCCTCACTATTTGAGATAAAAGCGTTTCCTTGCCGACACGTTCAGCTTTCATCAAAAACGAACCTGTTCCGTTTACTGTAGATCCAATAACAGAATCGCCTTCTTTTTTCTCAACAGGCATGGATTCTCCAGTCACCATTGATTCTCCCACGAAACTCTGACCTTCCATCAGAATTCCGTCTACGGGAATTTTCTCTCCGGGACGCACTCTCAAAATATTTCCTTTTTGAATGTTTTCCAAAGGCACATCTTTTTCTCTACCATCTTCGTGAACCAACCGAGCCGTTTTTGGAGCCAGACCTAAAAGTGCTTTGATAGCACTACCCGTTTTATCTCTCGCCCGCAATTCCAATACCTGCCCCATGAGAACCAATGCAATAATAACAGCAGCGGATTCATAGTAAACAGAAATTGTTCCGCTTGCATTTTTTAACACTTCTGAAAAAATGAACGGAAACAACGTTGCAATAACACTATAGCTATACGCTACTCCCGTACCTATGGCAATGAGCGTAAACATATTTAAATTTCGAGTTTTCAGGGACTTCCATCCCCGTACAAAGAAAGGAGCTCCTCCCCACATAACCACAGGAGTTGCTAATGCTAATTCTATCCATGTTTGCCATGGACCAAACATTCCACCGGTGATCATGCCGCCCATCGTAATAATCAACAACGGAAGTGCCAGAGCAGTACTGATCCAAAACCGCTTTGTCATGTTAATCAATTCAGGATTTTCTGTATCCTCCACCGAAATTTCCATAGGTTCAAGAACCATACCACAAATGGGGCAGTCTTCCAATTTATCGGAAATCACTTCAGGATGCATGGGACAGGTGTATTTTACATTCGCTCCCTCGGAAACGGCCTTCTTTCTAGGTTTATTGCCACCCAAATAGGATTCAGGGTCAGCATCAAATTTTGTTTTGCAATGAGTACAGCAGAAATAGTATTTTTTCCCATTATACTCCGATTTCGCCACTGCATTTTTCGGGTCAACATTCATTCCACACACAGGATCTTTTTCCTGTTTAGTTTCATCCCTCTCACTACAGCAAGAAGATTTTTCATCAATTTCTTCCGTTTTTGTTTCCACAAATTTTTCAGGATGCTTCATGAATAAATCATGACAATATTCTGCGCAGAAACCGTATTTAACACCTCCCCATTCAACGATGGAAACAGCTGTCTCTTCTGTGACGGTCATGCCGCACACAGGGTCTTTTAATTCAAAACTGGAATCTATCATTGAAATATTTTAAGGAAAGTTCTTTATACTGGTTTACTCGCTGATTGGATATGAACCACTTTCCATGCTCCGTTAACCCAGTGGAGCAAATAAGTACCATGCCCTTTATTATGTATTTTCCTGCCGCTTTTTGTAGTGAGTTTAATGTCTGTATCCACAACTGCCCAGGCAAAATTTTCTTCACTGTTTGCTTCCTTTTATAATTATGTCGAATATATTGATAGAACGAATGTTCTTACTTATTATAACGCTTTGCAAAAATACAATACTCATATTCTTTATAAGATTGATTAGATACAATTAGAACTAGAATACAAATCCAATCCCCGTATTTATGGTTATCCCCCGGGATAATTGAGTGCTTTTTCCATTTTCTATTACAGGAAATTTCACTTCCAAGCGTGCCATCATTTTATGACGGTAAGGCATTAACACAGGGCCACTTAAAAGAACGGATGAATCTTCTTCCCACCGACCACTTACGTCCCAGATAAGAAAGATTCCTGTGTTTGTTTTATTATTATGATAAGGATGTATTCCTACATTAATGTCCAAACCCAGCTGTGAATTTTTATCATCATACACCCAGCCGAATACATCATACATTTGATAAAATGAAAATGATTCAAGACTATAGGCAAGGCTCACTCCTGCGCCAAGATAACCGGAATTAATTCCAGGATCTTTATTTAGGGGTAATCTAATTTGAGGAGTAAAACCAATGTTTTGTGTCCTTCGATTGAAGTTACTATATTTTTTCAAAGGGAGAGCCACGATTAAGTCACCCAATGAATTATCAATAGCAATAACATTTGCGTCCTTATCTTCAATTGAATGGTAAGGCAGTTTAAACGTAATCCGTTTTGAGCGATGCCAAGTATACACGCCCTCCAGCCAGACCGTTTGCTGGTAATAACTGGAAAGAATATCTTTATCATTAATCGTACGATCTGATCCAAAGGATTCATACCGAACTTGGAAGCCATAGCCTCCACTCCAACGGGGAGCCATATCCATAACGGGTTGATGTGCAAAAGCCACTACACTCAAGAAAAATAAGCTGATACATTTATTGTTCATCTTTCTTGCTCTCAATCTTTCTTGTTTCTATCTTTTCTCCAGTTCTGTTCGTGAATACAGTTTTCACTTCGTAACCGGATTTAACGATTAGTTCGATTGCTTTATCAATATCAATATCTTTATCTGCAGCTTCTGCAATGACAGCATATTGATATTCAACATCCACAAAAACACCATCGATGTATTTTTTCTTATCAACATCTTTGAGAGATGAAAGACCACCCTGTAATCCTACTGCGCAGAAAGAACAAACAAGGCCACTCACTTCAAGAATAACCTCATCTTTGTGAATATCTAACTTTTTTCCATAAAGTTCAATCGTTTGGGCACTTACAATTCCAATAAGTACAATTAATAAAATAATTTGTTTATATAAGTATTGCATGACTAACTCCTAGTAATCGGTTTTACTGCCGCAACCAGAGGGCAGTATAATTTTGGATTAGGAGTTGTCTAAATCAGGAGGGGCAGATTAAATGCTGGCGGCGGTTCAGCAAGTGGATGAATCTTAAAATAGTCAACTATATTCGTTTGAGTTATTTCAGTTTCTAAATCTATAAAAGAAATCTCAATTATAGATAATTCATTATCAATATATGTCTGGACGGATGGTCCGGAAATGATAGGAAGAAATACCACTGTAGCACAGTTGTTTCCCATAACAGAACATTCTTTTTCCACAACTTCAATAGAACAACAGCTGACAATGTCTTCCTGACAACATTCCATATTGCAGTCAAAGTGTAAAAAGGATGCTGAAAGCTGCCCGATAAAAAGTGTAAGCAGGAAAAGGGCTGTAATTCGCTTATACATGTAGTTGATTTTACGCTATTTTAGCAGGAAGTTCCAAAATTCTATTTAATTATTTCAAGCAGTTGTTTGAATCTGTCTCCACTTGCTTTGCCCTGTAGTTCAAATAGCGCTGTTTCCACGCTGGTGATCTGCCCCCCCGCCCGGCGAATCTTTTCCAAACCAATTTCCTTATTGTGCTCCAAGCGCGTGGATGTAGCATCGGCCACCACTTCCACATTATAATTCTTTTTCAAAAGATCCATGGCAGACTGATACACGCAGACGTGAGTTTCAATTCCGGCCAAAACGATATTCTCCGGATCAATTTCAGCAAGCTTCGAATTGAATTCAGCATTCTGCCCGCAGGAAAAGACATCTTTAGCAATGGGTTGAAGTCCATCCAAATACACGCTCACCTCTTCCACAGTTGATCCCAGTTTATCCGGCAGTTGTTCCATCCAGATTATGGGCACGTCCAGCAAACGAGCGCCTTTGATGAGCATAGCTAGATTTCTGAACAATTCATCCGCATTCTGCATAATACGCGCCAGTTTTCCCTGGACGTCTATAATAACCAGAACTGTGTCTTTTGAATTAAGCATAATATTATATCACTCTATCGACCATAGACATTGTATTCATAATACAATGTGAGATAATTAACTGCCATAAATTACGTCCAAAAGCCATATAGGCTATGCCCATAATAAGGCCAATTAGACCAACTGTTATTGACTTTTCAGAAAGATCATAGGAATGTCTGAAGCCGATCCTTGCAGCCTGTATTATCACTGCCTTTAATATTTCGTTTTGCAAATTAATTAACCTCCGCCACTTTTTTCCATTGTTCTACATTTGGACCTGTTTTCATTGCTATAATTTTATCCATTTTACAAGAATTTCTTACCGTCAATTCTTGGATGATTTCTTCTTTTAATTCAATAGCCATTTCTTTATAAATTAAACTTATGTGAGGTAGAAACTCATAAGGTGGAGCTGATGAAAATTGATTAACTATTCGTTGCTGCAAAGCGATTAATTCCGGTGATTCCTCTAATTCGATAAATACTGTTTTCCATATATTTGGGGAATGATTGATTCCAGCTAGTGTTACATATAATGGTGCAAACTCTTTTGAAACATTTGATAATACTGAATGTAATTCATTTTCATTTAAATCAACTGGTGACAGAAGTGTCATGTGGGGAGAAAATGCCGGTGTTTGAAATTCATGCGCCAGTTCATTGATAATTTCTTGAAGGTAAGCCGCGTCCTCTTCTGCCGGAGCCAGCCAGATGGAAATCACTTAATAAGGAACTGACAAAACACTAATTATTACCCCACTCTTCTGCCGATTCAGCAAACATCTTTTGCATTTTTTCAATTTCTTTTGCTTCCTTGCGGTCTTTAGACTTTTTCAGTTTTGCAAGACGCTTGTCCAATGCACTATAAATATCTGCAATTTTACCGCCACGTAAGGGTTCAGCATCAGCCATTTCCAAAAACTCACCAAATTGATCGATATTTCCGTGGCGTATAATTTGATTAGCGCATGTCCAACGTACCCTGCGATGGGGATCATTAATGTGATCAGCAAAATAATCAATCAAGTCAGGATTATCTTCCTGATAATCAGTTATGCGACTGAATATTGAACCGCGCAAATTGTATGGAGCAGCACCATAGACAGCCATGTCTTTTAGCTTTATAAGATTCGAATCTGTTTTTTCTTCTGTTAAAATACCCAATGCTGTAGAACGGATGGTTTCGCTTTTTGATTCCTGTTCCATGGCCCAATCAAATTTTTCCTGCGCTTTGTCCAAGTCAATCTTTATCAATGTTGACAACGCCGCACTAATCAGAAAATCATTTTCTTCATTTTCCATTATATCTAAAATGAATGTTATGACTTCATCTGTTTCATATTCCCGCAATGCGCGAAGGACAGATCGTTTTACTCGAGCATCCTGACCTTCATATGCTGCCATGAGATCTGTCTCCCCATTGCGTGGTTTTAATTTCTGATACGTTTTTACAACTTCCCGGCGAACATACCATTGCGGTTCTTTATTCAACATTTCAACCAGTATTTTATGAATTTTTGTTGACGAACGTGTTTCTTTTAATTCACGAGCTGCCCAAATACGATCATTAGGAGTAGGAGCATTTTGTAACTGATAGAGTAATTCATCCGTCTTTTTCTCAAACGTCAATCGCTTTGGAATTTGAAACCCTTCATCAACAACAAGCATGAGCGGAGCTATGTCTGCTTTAAATGTGAATGTATCCTCTTCCTTATCGAAAAATATTTCATGTCGTGAAATACTTCCGTCATCAATGACCACCGTCATGGGGAGTTTAAATAAAGATGTACTTTCAACATCTTGTGTTTGTTTTAAAGTGAGTGAAACCAATTTGCTGCGGCGATTGTATCGGTAACTGGCTGTTATTTCCGGAATGCCAGGTCTATAGATCCATTGATCAAAAAACCAGTCCAGATTTTTTCCTGTAGTCACTTCAAACGTTTTTTTCAAATCGGAGGTTTCTACGTTGTTGGCCGCATTTGTTTTTGTATAATTTTTTAGACCCCGGAAAAAAGCATCATCGCCTAAATATCTGCGAATCATATTCAAAATAACAG